>Ga0209403_10002743_pt1 | contig 20597 bp, 21 predicted proteins | sample ArcticOcean_MG_C_8_FD_187440 | JGI IMG/M metagenome (GOLD analysis project Ga0209403, IMG submission 187440) | Marine microbial communities from western Arctic Ocean - ArcticOcean_MG_CB11_86 (SPAdes) (version 2) | ecosystem: Environmental > Aquatic > Marine > Oceanic | place: Arctic Ocean... | reverse complement strand
GCCCGGGGCTGGCTGGCCACCTGAATGCGGTCGGTCAGGGCCCGCAGGCCCGGCATATAGGTGCCCGCCAGGCCGGCGCCCGCGATGACGCGCAGGGGCACGGCGGTCCAGAAATCCGTCGCCAGAAAGGCGAACGCCAACGTCGCCGCCACCGTCAGCAGGGCGGAGGCGAGAAATATGCGCCGTGCGTCATAACGATCGGTCAGTCCAGCTAGCAGGGGCACCGCCAGCATATAGCCGGCAAAAAACAACCCCGACAGCCAACCAGCGGCGGTGGCGGTCAGAGACCAGTCATGCAAAAATGTAGGCAGCAGGGCCGGGAAGGTCGCAAAACTCAACATCCCAACCACTTCCGCCACACACATGGCGGCAATCAACATTCCAGCAGGCATGCAATCAGTTTAGCGCAACTGGCAGCGCTTTGACCATCGGCGTCGGCGCGAGAGTCGTTCTGGATTCGGTTGTCTATGATGGCGATGGCACCGGCGCGATCTCTTTGTTTAAAGGCGCCACACGCTATATCAGCAGCAAAGGGGGCAACAATATTGTCACGCCATTCGCGACCATCGGAATTAGTGGCACCGATTTTTGGGTGGGCGAGATAGATGGTGTCTATGGCATGCTGCTTTTGCGGGGAGCGGTCGTGGTTAGCAATGATGGTGGCAGTGTTATCCTGGACGAGCCATTGCAGGGTAGGGTGATCTATTCGTCATCCACCGCCCCGGCCGATCCAACCCTATGGACCGGCGATCGTCGCGCGCGGACGTTGGCCGGCGTTGCCTTCAATTAGGCCAGTCACGTTGACTCGGGGGAGCAAAGGCGAAAAGCTGTCCCCCGACAACAGGAGAAAGCAATGAAATTTACCTGGTTCAATCTGATGCCCTGGCCGCATTTGCCCGAGGATTTTCGCGAGCAGCACCGTTCCGTCTGGGTCGATATACCATCCAGCCTGTATGATCCAAAAAAGGGCCACGAGGTCTACAATACCTATCTGGACCAGTTGGAATATGCCGAAAGCCTGGGCTTTGACGGCATCGGCGTCAATGAACACCACGCCAACGCCTATGGGCTGATGCCATCCCCGAATATCATGGCTGCCGCCCTGGCCCGCCGCACCTCCAAGGCGGCGCTAGTAGTGCTGGGCAATTCCATTGCGCTGTATAACCCACCGATCCGGGTGGCCGAGGAATTCGCCATGCTGGACGTTATTTCGGGCGGCCGGCTTGTCGCCGGTTTTCCCGTCGGCACCTCCATGGATACCAACTACGCCTATGGACAGGTACCGGCGCTGACCCGGGATAAATACGTCGAGGCCCATGAATTGATCCGGCGCGCCTGGAAGGAAGACGAACCCTTTCACTTCAACGGCCGGTTCACCCAGCTACGCTATGCCAATTGCTGGCCCAAACCCATCCAGTCCCCCCGTCCGCCGGTTTTCATTCCCGGCGGCGGTTCGGTCGAGACCTACGATTTCTGTATCGAGAATGAATACGCCTACAGCTACTTGAGCTTTACGGGTTACAAGCGGGCGCAAGTACTGATGGATGGTTTCTGGGACCGTGTCGACGAAATGGGCGCCGATAAATCGCCCTATCGGGCCGGCTTTGCCCAGACTATCTGCGTCGCGGAAACCGACGAGGAAGCCAAGGAATTGTATGGCGAGCATGTCAACTATTTCTTCAACAGGTGTCTGCATATTTATCCAGGCTACGCCGATGCGCCCGGCTATCGCACCATCAAGACCATTAAAAAAGGCGCGTTGTCGCAATTCACCAGAGCGAGCCTTGATACGCTGGGCAAGTTGAGTTGGGAAGAACTGGTCGCCGACGGCCATATCATTGCCGGCAGTCCCGAAACGGTGGTCCGCCAGATGAAGGAGCTGATTACCGGGCTGAAGGTAGGCAACATTTTCTGTCTGCTGCACATCGGTAATATGACCAATGAAAAGACCCGGCTGTCCTCCCGCCTGTTCGCCGAGGAAGTAATGCCGAAACTACAGAATATGTGGCCCGAATGGGCGGATGACGAACGTTTCTGGATCCACCCCCTGGAAGACCGGATTAAACCGTCGGTTCCGATCGCGGCCATGGGAGGAGCAGATTGATGACGGCGCACGCAACGGAAATACGCATGCTGGAAATTGGCAACAACCGCCCGGCGGTGGAAGTCTGGGAAGCCGGGCAGGGCAGCCCCCTAATTTTTCTTCACGGGGCTGGCGGCTTGATGCCCAATGACCGGTTTTTCCAGGCTCTGGCCGGGCAATTCCATGTTCACGCGCCCCTGCTGCCAGGTTATGGTGACAGCCTTGGCGAAGAGTTGCTCGTGGATATGCTGGATGCGACTTTGCACACCGGCGATGTCATTGATGCCCTGGGTTTGGACGGCCCGACACTGGTGGGCCATTCCATGGGCGGCATGCTGGCCGCCGAATTAGCCGCCTTGGCGCCCAACGACGTTGGACAACTAGCCTTGATCGCGCCGGCAGGCCTGTGGCTGGATGACCATCCGGTCGAGGATCTGTTCGCCAAACTGCCGTTCGAGCTGCCGGAGTTGCTTTTTCATGACACTGCGCTGGGCGAAAAACTATTGGCGGCTGGCCTGGACCTGGATGACCCGGCCTTTCTAGCCGATTTTCTGGTAATCCGGGCCCGGCGCCTGGGCATGGCCGGCAAGCTGCTGTTCCCCATACCCGACCGTGGCTTGAGCCGCCGGCTGCACCGCATCAAGGCGAAAACCTTGATCCTGTGGGGCGAAAGCGACCGCTTGATCAAACCGGTCTATGGCGAAGCCTTTGCCACTGCCATTACCAACAGCGAATTGCAACTGGTGCCTGAAGCCGGCCATTTGGTGACCCACGAAAAACCGGCAATAGTCGTCGACGCCATTGCCGCATGGTTTAACGCCAGCTAAGGCGCACGCTAGACGGAAGCGCCAGCAGCCTGCTGGTCGAGTACGGTCAGCATGGCGGTTGCGCGAGTGCGCTTTTCCGCCCTAGGGTCGCGTTGGACGATCCGCAGCAGGGCTGACCGGGCCGTCTCGTCACCCTGTTCCGCCATGGCTAAGGCAATTTCATCCCTGCGGTCGTAATATTGATAGTCAAATGGCTGCACATCGGGGTTTTGGGCCCGCCAATAATATTTCAATGCGTCCGATTGCCAGTCCGCATAGATCTCTTCCCAATCGCCGCAGCCCGAATACGCATCCATGGAGACGGCCGAGATCGGCTCGCTGACCCGTTGATAACGGGAATCCAGGGAATGGCGTAGTCGGTTGGTATTATTATTCAAACCCTTGTGTACCAGCATGGAATGGAAGATCAGCGCATCGCCCAAGGCGAAGTCGCCCCCGCGCCAGGCATCCGCGAAAGGTTCTATTGTCTCCAGGCCACCGGCGCCGGATGCGACTGTGAAATCATGGACGCCATGGCGGTGGCTGCCTTCGGCCACGGACAGACCGCCCATTTCCAGGGGGCAATCCTGCAACGGCAGCCAGACCGTATAGGTGGCTGGCGTTCCCTGGATATGGACATAGTCCTGGTGCGGCCGGGTGGTCAGGACCTCGCGCTGAGGAAAGATATTGCGGGCCACCAACAAGGGATGAACTAACACCTGTTCGCCGAACATACGTTCGAACAATGATATGATGGCGGGGTGATGCTTCAGGGCATGGGTATCTTCCCGGCGATAGAAGCGGCGGAAAACTTCCAGGAACGCCGGTTCCGGGTCGGCACATGCGACATCGGGGTTGGCGATGCGTGCCGAGATGGGGAATTCCGGGTCTAGCCATCCGCCATCCGCGGCAACTTCCAGGAATTGCCGGGCAACATTATCCACAGCCTCCGGCGGCACCAGGCCCCGGATGAAAAGGTAACCGTCCCGCTCCATGCGCGCCGCCAGGGTGGAGCCGTCCATGGCGATATCGGTTGAATCCACAAATGGCAGCATAGCCCTGGCCTCTCTATTCGGCGTATTTGCCGGTTAATTGCGGGGTGTGGGCTCCGTCCAGACCTTGTTCAGCATGTTCAAGACGAGTATCCCGCGACCAAGTGCGTTTCAGGTCGTCGCGGATATTGATTGACAAACAGCCCAGCCCTTCCGCCTCCAACTCCACCCGGTCGCCGTCCTGAAAGGCGCTGAGGCCCCTGTGGTTGGTGCCTGTGGCCAAAATGTCGCCCGGCTCCAGCGTATGGATCGAGGAGGTCCATTCAATACAGCGTGCAATATTATGCGCCATGTCTGAAGTATTAAAATCCTGCATGACAGTACCATTGACGCGCAGGCGGACCTGTAGATTTTGCGGGTCGGGGATCTCGTCCGCTGTCACTATATAGGGGCCTATGGGGGCATAGGTGTCGCGGGATTTCATCTGAAAAAACACGCCGGCCCCGGACGATAGACCCCGGGCCGAACCATCGATGAAATTGGTGTAGCCAAAGACATAATCCATGGCCTCGGCCTGGGAGACATGATCGGCGGTCTTGCCGATGATCACCGCCACTTCCGCCTCGCCCTCGAAGACGGAGGCGGGAATGTCGTCCAGCATCATGGTATCGCCGGGCCCGATAATAGCGCTTTGTGATTTGTGAAAGGCGTTGATGGGCGCCGGCGCATCGCGGGTGCCGTCTTCCATATAATTGACCGCCATGCAGTCGATGTTGCGGGGCAGGGGCAGGGGCGGGCGCAGGGTTACGCCGGAAAGGGGCTGGGCGTCTTCGCGCGCCACAACTGCTGACAGCCGCTCACGATAGTCATCGAACCGCGCGATCAGGCCATTAATCAGGGCGCGGTGGTCGATATTCGGGATGTCGCGTAATTCGTCCGTGATATCCACAACCCCGTCGCCCTTCACAATGCCCAGGCGATAATCATCGAAATACAGGAATTTCATGTCAGCCTTCCTTCCGTTGCTGAGCTATTCTAGCCCGATCTGGAGCCGCCATCCAGTTCTTCGCGCCGCATTTCCAGGGTTAGCCAGTCTTCTTCCGCCCTGGACAATTTACCCCTGACAGTGGTCAAGCGGGCCGAGGCGGCATCGAACGCCGACGGGTCGCGGCCATAAAATGCCGGATCGGCCAGGGTTTGTTCAAGATCGCGAACCTCTGCCTGCAGACCCTCCATGCGGCCGGGCAGGGTTTCAAGCGCATGTTTATCCTTGAAGGACAACTTTTGGCCGTTGTTCGATCTGGTCTTGGCGGACGACTTGCGTTTGGCCGCCGCCGCCGGGCCTGCTTCGTGGGAAAGCAGGCCCCGCTGGATCAGCGTGTCGCTGTAGCCGCCGGCGTATTCCAGCCACCGCCCCTCGGCCCCATCACGGCCTTCATGGGTGATGGTCGAGGTGACGACCCGGTCCAGGAAATCCCGGTCATGGCTGACCAGCAATACCGTGCCCGGATAATCCGCTAGCATCTCCTGCAACAGGTCTAGGGTTTCCAGATCCAGATCATTGGTCGGCTCGTCCAGCAGCAACAGATTGGATGGCTTGGCCAGGGCCCGGGCTAGCATCAGGCGGCCCCGCTCGCCCCCCGACAGGGCGGAAACGACGGTGCCGATCTGTTCGGGCTGAAACAGAAAATCCTTCATATAGCTGATCACATGCTTGTTCTGACCGGCCACGCTGACCCGGTCGCCGCTGCCCCCCGTCAGGGCCTCGGACAGGGTGATATTCGGGTCCAGGCTTTCCCGTCGCTGATCCAGGCTGGCGATGGATAGATTGGCGCCCAGTCGGATCATACCCATATCCGGCGCCAGGACACCGGTCAGCATATTCAGCAAAGTGGTCTTGCCGGCGCCGTTCGGCCCGACGATGCCGATCCGGTCGCCGCGCTGGATTCGGGTGGAGAACTCAGCGACAATTATTTTGCCATCATAGGTCTTGCTGATGCCCTTGGCCTCAGCCACCAGTTTGCCCGACAGACCGCTTTCGGTCACGGTCATCTTGACATCACCGGTGGGCCGGCGCCCCTCCCGCCGTTCCTGCCGCATGGCGTGCAGGGCGCCCAGGCGGCGTTGATTGCGCTTGCGCCGGGCCGTGACGCCATAGGTCAGCCAATGCTCCTCCCGTACGATCTTGCGGTCTAGCTTGTGGCGCTCGTCTTCTTCCTGTTGCAAAACATCGTCGCGCCAGGTTTCGAATTCGGCGAAGCCCCGGTTCAATTGCCGGGTCTCGCCCTGGTTCAGCCAGACCGTCGCCCGGGTCAGGTTGGAAAGAAAGCGCCGGTCATGGCTGACCATGACGATGGCGGAACGCAGGCCGCGCAATTCCGACTCCAGCCACTCGATGGCCAGCAGATCTAGATGGTTGGTGGGTTCGTCCAACAGAAGAATGTCCGGTTCCGGCGCCAAAGCCCGGGCCAGGGCGGCGCGCCGGCTTTCACCGCCAGAGAGATGCCCCGGCGCTTCATCGCCCCGCAGACCAAGCTGTTGCAGCAGATAGGCCGCACGGTGCGTATCATCCCCCGGCGCCAGGCCCGCCAGCACATAGGCCATGACGTCGTCATGGCCCGACAGGTCCGGTTCCTGGGGCAGGTAACGCACCGTGACACCAGGCTGGACAAAGCGTTCGCCGCTATCCGCCTCGATCAGGCCGGCGGCAATCTTCAACAGGGTGGACTTGCCCGACCCGTTGCGCCCCACCAGACAGGGCCTCTCGCCCAGGGTTACGGACAAGGCCGCGCCCTGCAACAGGGGCGCGCCGCCGAAACTGAGGTTAATATCGCGTAAGATAAGTATGGGTGGGGCCATGCGGCACGGTTATAAAGGGCTTTAGCCTCCAGACAAGATACGAAATCGGGAGAGAGCAAATGAAAATCGATGATGTGACCCTGACCCTGTTTGCCTGGGATGACATTCCCGCCACGCGCTATGGCAATCATACCGGCCAGTTCAGTGGCGCCAGCCAGCTTGGACTGTTGACCGTCCGCACGGACGATGGCATCGAAGGCCACGCTTTCCTGGGCTCTGCCTCGTTCAGCGCCGATCAGGACGGCATCGGTCTGATCAAAAATCTCAAGCCGCTGGTCATGGGCGAGGATCCCCTGGACCGGGAAAAACTATACCGCCGGCTGTGGAGCAAGAACCGCTGGTGCTCTCTGCGCGCCATTGGCGCCGTGGACGTTGCGCTATGGGACATTGGCGCCAAGGTCGCGAATATGCCGCTTTATAAGATGCTGGGTGCCTACCGCGACAAGGTGCCTGCCTACGCCTCCTCCGCCGTGCTGTCTGATCCGGCGGCTTATGCGGAACAGGCGCTGCAATTCCGCGATCAGGGCTGGGCCGCCTATAAGATCCACCCGCCCACGCAATGGCGGACCGATATTAAGGTCTGCGAGGCGGTGCGCGCCGCTGTTGGTGATGATTACAAGATCATGTTGGATAGCACCTGGTCGTATAATTACGAAGAGGCGATCAAGGTGGGCCGGGCGATCGAGGGCCTGGGCTTTCATTGGTATGAAGACCCCCTGGCCGATGACGATATGTACAATTGCATTAAGCTGCGGGAGAAGTTGGATATCCCCCTGATGGCCACGGAATATTCTCCCGGGGGCTTCACCAATTATGTGCCCTGGCTGTTGAACCGCGCCACGGACTATTTGCGCGGCGACGTGGCGGTTAAAGGCGGCATTACCGCGATCCTGAAGACTGCCCATCTGGCCCAGGCCTTCGCGATGAATTACGAGGTGCATCACGGTGGCAATTCCCTGAACAATTACGCCAACCTGCACGTCATCCTGGCCATCGCAAATTGCCAGTTCTTCGAAGTTCTGTTGCCGTCCAAGGCTCAAAAATATGGCATTATCGACGACTTGCAGCCTGATGCAGAGGGTTTCATTCATGCCCCCACGGCGCCGGGTCTGGGTGCCAACATCGATTTTGATTTGATTGCGCGGAAGAAACTGACGGTACTGACATAGGGTTGGATAGCAGCATGGGTAGTTTAATGGGAAAACGCGCCATCGTTACCGGCGCTGGCAGCGGCATCGGGCGGGCCAGTGCACGGCGCTTCGCCGAGGAAGGCGCCAAGGTGGTGGCGGTCGATGTCAACGCCGAAGGGCTGGCGGAAACCATCGCCATGATTGCGGATGCGGGCGGTACGGCCATTACCGTGACGGCGGATGTGGGTGACGAGGATGCGGTGGCCGGGTTCGTGGCCACTTGTGTCAGGGAATACGGCGGCCTGGAAGTGATCTACGCAAATGCAGGTATTTCGGGCGACGGCGTGCCCTTGCTGGAACAATCGGTGGAGCTGTGGCAGGAAGTCCTGCGCGTCAACCTGATTGGGCCGTTCCTGTGCGTCAAGCACGCCGCCCCGGTCATGCTGGCGGCGGGCAAGGGATCCATCATCTGTACCGCCTCTGTCGCCGGACTTCGCGCCAATGCGGGAGGAACGCCCTACAGCGCCTCAAAAGCTGGGGTGATATCCTTGGTGCAGACCGCGGCCAATGCGTTCTTCGCCTCCGGCGTGCGGGTCAACGCCATTTGTCCGGGCCTGATCCAGACCGGCATCACCAAGACCACGTTTGATAGGGCGAAGTCACGGGGCACGGAAGGCAAAATCGGCCAATTGAACCCCACCCGCCGGCACGGCCAACCCGAAGAGATTGCCAATATGGCGCTGTTTCTGGCCTCCGACGAGGCCTCCTACGTCAATGGACAAGCCTTCCCGGTCGACGGCGGCCTGTCCAGCACTCATCCTTTTGTGCCGAAAGGATGAGTGCTTATTGGCCTAACGCCCTTTGGGCTGCTTGAGGCCCAGCATTGCACGGACCAAATTCATTATGGACGCTCCAGGCCGCTACGGCGGCTCGGCGCTTGTGTGCTGTCCCGCCAAAGATTCATGCGGAGCCGCGCGCATTTGCGCATCGGCGTGAGCGAAGGAATATATAGCAGGTTCGATATTTATCGAACCTGCTATTGGCCGGGCATGGCCTGGCGGATCAGGGGGACGATGGTGATCATCTTGCCGATGGGGCCGTTTATGAATAGCGCCATGGCGGCGCGGATGTCGGCCCGCACTTGTGCTTCCGGCATTTGGTCCGGCGTTGCCAGATCACCGGTAATCTGCGACGCACGGGCCCGGCTTTCCGCGATGACGCCCATGATCAACGGCTCCAACCGCCCTGCCGTGCCAAAGGGGGCGATCAGGGCGTGCACCAGGGCCAGATAGGCCGGCCAATTGGCCAGGTGGCGGTACATGCTGGCCAGAATCTCGTCACGCTCGCCGATGCGGTTTAGGTCTTCCACCAGGGCCCGGACATCCGGCGCCATGGCATCCAGGGTCAACAATGTCGGCATTTCGCCTTTGATAGGATCCTCGGCCGGTATTTCAGGCATGGGTTCGCCGGCAGCGGGGGCCGTGCCGTCCAGGCGGGCCAACAGGGCACCCAGGGCAATGATGTTCATGGCATTGCTGCGTTCATAGCTGGCCAGGATCATGGTAATCCGGTCCAGGTCATCGCCATCAAGGCCGGCGGCGCCCAGGGCCGGGCCGCTCAACCCCGCCAGCACTGGCACATCCAGGCCCGCGCGTAACGCCGCTGCCTGGGCCGTAACGGCGCCACTTGCATATAGCGGTTTTAGGGCCTGCCAGCCCCAGGGCAGGGCACCGGGCAAAACCGCCAGATGCCGCCAGATCAGATTGACCACCGGCACCCCAAGGGTGGCGCGGATATCGGCGTAAAGATCCGCGATCTCGCCGGTGGCATCGGCCTCGGTAACGGTTGCGACCGGGTCGCCCGAGACATTTGCCATATCAGGGTATCAGGACGATCTTGCCGTAGGCGCCGGGCCGCAGTACCGCGTGGTGGGACTCGACGGCCTCGGCCAGGGGTAGCTCTTTCCCAATCACGGGGTTCAGGCGGCCATCCGCCAGGCCCTTACCCAGGGCGGCGTGGATCGTCGTCATTTCGTCGGGTGAGGTATTGGGCAGGGCGATGCCGATGATATCGAGGTCCTTCATCATGGCTTCCCGTGGATTGATTTCAACCGGGCCACGGTTGCCGATGACCACGATGCGGCCGTATTTGGCGGCGATATCCATGTCCCTGGCCAAATTGACGTTGGCCAGCATCTCCAAGATAATGTCCGGGCCCCTGCCGCCCGTCAGCGCGGCCACCTCATCCAGATAGCCCTCTTTCGTGTGATCCAGCACATGGCCCGCACCCTGTTTCCGGATTAACTCAAGGCCCCGTTCGCTGCCGGCGGTGCCGATGGTTAGAATGCCATTGCCAACGGCGATTTGTAGGGCGGCGGTGCCGACCGCGCCACTGGCCCCATGCACCAGCACGGTTTCCCCCGCTTTAGCCCCACCGCGTTGGATCAGGGCCCGATAGGCGGTGCCATAAGGGATGCCCATGGCCGCACCCTGGGCAAAGCTGACGTTGCCGGGTAGGGGGCAGAACTGTTCGGCTCGGCGCACCAATTGTTCGGCATAACAATCGCCCCACGCCTCGCCGAGGGAACCGGCGGCATAGACCCGATCACCCGGTTTGAAGCTGCGGACACCGTCGCCCACCGCCAACACCGTGCCGGCGGCATCGCTGCCGGGGATGAAGGGGAGATCCGGCCTGATCAGGTGCACACCGGCGCGGATATAGGTATCGACCGGATTGACGCCAATAGCTTCGACCTTGATCACGACCTGGCCGGGGCCGGCGGCCGGATCCGGCACGTCTTCGTACCGCAGTACGTCCGCGTCACCAAATTCATATATCCTAACAGCTTTCACGATTTAGCCCCTTTTCACTCTGCGCCTTCGACGATAAACGCACTGCCGGTGGAGGCGGCCTGACGCAGGCCAACAATGGCCTGATATTCCTCTGAATTATACCATTCCCGGGCTTTCTCGTAACTCGGGAATTCAATCATCACGACCCGTGGCCCTGGTTCTGCGCCTTCCAGGCTCTCCCATTGTCCGGCCCGGACGATAAACTTGCCGCCAAATTTGGCGACGGTGCCGGGTGTCTGTGCGGTATATTTCGCGTAGGCTTCAGGATCGTGCACGTCGATCTGGCCGATCATGTAACCTTTTGCCATCGCTTGTCTCCTATCTGCGTCAAAGCATCTCTTCGGGTTTGATGTTGCGGATATTATTGCCGCCACGGACCAGTTTCTCGGCGGTCAATTCCAGCAGGGTCAGATTGGCCATGGGAATGGCCTTATATTGCGACAGGGGCGCGTCGTTGACGTAGCAGATCAAGGTGCGCAAAACGCCGCCATGAACGGCCAGAAAGACCCGCTCGCCTGGCGCTATGCCGGCGATAATGTCCGCGACACCGGCGACCACCCGGTCTTGCAGGTCTGCCAGACTTTCCCCGCCCCAAGGCGCGCCCTCCCAGGGTGCTTCGTGCCAGGTGCGGACGGCATCCGGATCCCGCTTCTCGACCTCCGTTGCCAATAGACCTTCGAACCAGCCCAGGCCGATCTCGATACAGCGCGGCTCGATCGCGTCGGGGGGCCGGCCAAACAGGCAATCCACGGTTTGCCGGCAGCGCAGGGCGGGGGAAGAGACGATGCGGTCGGGCTGGTAGGGCATGCGTTTGCCCAACGCTATGGCCTCGCTGCGCCCATCATCGGAAAGGGAGCTGTCCATCTGGCCTTGGAAACGCAGGGGCGGGCCATTCCAAACCGTGTGGCCGTGGCGGATCAGGTAAAGTCGTTTTTCTGTCATCAATAGAATCGCTGTTAGTGATGGCCAATCATTCCACGCTTCACCCCGCCTGGACAGGAAAACTTTACCGGGGCAACATGTATGATCGAGGGAGGTGACTTATGGTTCAGATAGGCAAGCAGGACGGCGCGACTACCCTTATCTTGGATCGTCCCAAACAGCGCAACGCCCTGGACGCGGATATGATAGAGGGCCTGATCCAGGCGATAGAGGAGGCGGAGTCCGATGACGCCACCCGTTGTCTCGTTATCCGCGGCGCAGGCGGACATTTTTGCGCAGGGCGGGATTTAATGCGACCGCCGGACCGCGACCTGGCCAGCGCCCTTGCGGCCGACGAAACCTGGACCCAGGTAAACCGCCTCCTCCACCGCATGAGAAAGCCCACCGTGGCCGTGGTCGAAGGCTATGCGGTGGCGGGCGGCTTTACCCTGGCCATGATCTGCGATTTCGTACTAGCGGAAGCCGGCGCGCAATTTGGCGCGTTGGAAATGCGCCGGGGCTTCCCCGCCGCCATCAATACCCCGGTGTTAAGCCAGCTGATCGGCCCGCGGCTGGCCCTGGAATTTCTGTTATTCGGTGATCTGGTGCCGGCCCAGCGGCTCTATGAAGTGGGCCTGATCAACCGTCTGGTCGAGGGTGCAGAGGCCTTGAACCAGGTCGCCCAGAATTTCATTGGCGCCCTGGTCGCCCTGGACCCTGATGCGGTGCGCATGACTAAGGATAGCCACCGCGCCGCCCGCAACATGCCCCTGATCGATGCGCTGGAGATGGGCAAGCTGGGCAACGCCCTGATAGCCGCTTCGGGCCGCATGGACGAGGCCATGCAGGGCTATGCAGCCGGCAAGAATTAATCAGGCCAAATGCGCGAAAATAGAGAACCGTACGGCGCCGTCTAGGGCGCGGGTGATGTGCCCCTGGCCCGTGGTATCTTCGCCAAAGTAGACGCCGCCCGGGGCAACTTGGCGGCGGCTGCCGTCGCCGTTTTCCCCCTGGATGCCACCGGTCAAGGGTAAAACGATCTGCCGCTGGGGGGCATTGTGAAAATCAAAACTTAGATCGCCCAATGCAAGAACGAATTGATAGCGGGCGATGGCAATTTCTCCGGTGATCAAACTGCCGCCATCGCCGGTAAAATACGGCAGTGCGCCGTCCTCGAAGTGGGAGCGGCCATCGTCGCCGGTAACGTTGCGGAGAAATGGCAGGGATTGCGCCGACGGCTGCCGCGCCGGCGCCTTACCAAGGCCTGAGCCAGCATCCAGATTGATGACGGCTGCCCGAAATGGCTGCCCCTCCATGGCTCTGACGTCGTGGCCATAGTCGTTGCAATCCGTTACCTCTAGCAGGTCACCGGGGTGAAATACCCGGGCTTCACCGCTGCCGGCCTCAACTGATGCCGCGCCCTCTATGACCATAATCAGGCATGGCCGGATCATGGCTCGAAAATCGGAGGCAAATTCCGCGGGCAGCCAGTGAAAGCAGATGGAGGTTGCCGGAATAGCGGCCGTCTGGCGCAACGGCCCCAGCGCCGTGTTATAGTCTATCGCGTGGTCCTCGAACCGGCTCTCCCCATCCCCGCCCGCAACCAACCGGGAGATGGTGACATGTTGTTCCTGGGTATTCTCGGTCGGCATTTTATTTGTCTTAATCCACAATTGGCGCGCTGCCGACCCTGGGCCGTGGGCGGCCCCCGTCGGAGACAGCCATGCACAGCACGATTTCGTCTGCCCGTGGCGCATCGGCGACCATCACGGTGATGGTATCGAAATGATCGAAGGACCAGGCCTCGTCCTTATGGCCGAGCGGCAGGTCCATGGACGCGCCAATTGCCGCCACCTTGGCATTCGATGGGATGAGTGCCTTGCCGCCGCCTACCGCCGCTCGCATGGGCTTGCCTAGTTTGGGATGGATCATAGCGCCGCCATGCTCCAAATCGCCGGCCACGCCGACGATAGCGGCCTTGCCGTAGCTGACGGGTGCGTTGCCGAGCATCGCGACCGCCTCGCTCATGAGCTGTTCGCCAAGTTGCCCACCCAGGTCAAAAAGCGGCGATAAATCCTCGACGAATTGGCCGGCGAATGGGTTTTGAATGACCGCTATCGCGACGACCCGGGTTATGGGGCCGCAGCTCTTGCCGGTTTCATCCGTCGTGGTGGTTTCTTTGATCATCATGGTTTTGCGAGCGTTCATGGCAACAGCACCTCCACCTAAAATACCCTTTGCAGGAACGCCAGGCCCAAATCCAGGCCATCCTGGGCGATGGTGTGGCCCGCGCCCTGGCTGACATGCCATTCCACGCTGAAGTCCGCCGCGCCTAGGGCCTCTACGGCCTCGTGCAGGTTTTGCACCGGCAGCATTTCGTCGGCATCGCCATGGATCAACAGGATGGGTGGTTTCGATATGGCCTCGCCCGCCAAAAGCTCCGGTCCGGCCAGCAGGCCGGAAAACCCCAGAACGCCCGCCACCACCTCCGTCCGGCGCACGGCCACATGCAGGGCCATCATGGTGCCTTGGCTGAAACCGATTAGGACCAGGTTTGCCTCGGTCAGGCCATGGCGGGCCAACTCCGCATCGATGAACTGGTCCAGCACCGGCGCCGCCTCTTGGGTGCCGGTCAGGCGGCTGGAGGGATCAAACTGACTGATGGGGAACCATTGATAGCCCATGGGCGACATCTCGCAACGCTCCGGCGCATGCGGGGCGACAAAATAGGCGCCGGGCAAGACACGGGCGAAATAGGGCGCCAGGCCAATCAGATCATTGCCGTCCGCGCCATAGCCATGCAGCAGGATGACTAGTTGTTCGGGCTGGCGGCCCTGGGCCGGTGGCTGGCGCGGCCCGTCGATGGTTGGTAGAGTCATGGTGATCACACTCGCTAGCGTTTGTAGGTTCCGTTGACAGTTTTGCGGCTAACATCGGACAATGTCGAGCAACATTGTAGAGGAGCGGCTTAGCGATGCTTTCCAGGGAAGACAATGAACGATTGACCCGCACGGGCGCCGACACGCCCATGGGGCAGTATTTCCGCCGTTTCTGGCAGCCCGTGGCGTTGGAGGAGGAATTGCCCGAACCTGACGGCCCCCCTATACGTATCACTGCGATGGGTGAGGAACTGGTGGCATTTCGCGATACAGACGGCCGCCTGGGTTTGTTGGATGCCCATTGTCCCCATCGCGGCGCCAATCTCTTTTTTGGGCGTAACGAGGACTGTGGCCTGCGATGTGTCTACCACGGCTGGAAGTTCGATGTTGAGGGCAAGGCGATGGATTTGCCCAATATACCCCCTGGGGCCCGCCATCACGAAAGCATTCACGCCAAGGCCTATCCCACCCGGGAAAGGGGCGAAATTGTCTGGGCCTATATGGGCCCGCCCGCCGAAACCCTGCCCGATGGCCGCTTGCCTGAGCTGCCGCAATTGGAGTTTGGGGCGCTGCCGGCGGCGAACCGTTATGTCAGCAAACAATATGTGGACTGCAACTGGGCCCAGATCATGGAAGGCGATCTGGATACCTCGCATTTTTCCTTCCTGCATATGCCGGCCCCCGGCGTGGCCTCGGACGAGAACCCGGATGCGCCCGCCGATGCCCGGCGTTTACGCTGGATCCGCAACGACCCGATGCCAAAATTTACGGTGCTGACCCACGATGCGGGCTTTGTGGTTGGCGGTGTGCGGGCGGCGGATGATGGGCAGAACTATTGGCGCATTACCCAATATACCCTACCCGCGCATGGCACGGGCCCTTCGACGTTTCCAGGCGAGACCTATTTTGGATTTACCCTGGTGCCAATCACCGATCAGAGCTGCTGGATGTATTGCTATGGCTGGAACCCGGAGCGCCCCATCGAGGGTGAGGAGCGCGCGAAGTTGCACCAAGGCCACGGTATTATCGCCAACACGGGCGCCGACTATGTGCCGTTACAAAACCGGGGCAATGACTATTTGATCGACCGGGACGTCCAGCGCAACTCCACTTTCACCGGCATCAAGGGATTGGCCGAACAGGATCTGATGATCCAGGAAAGTCAGGGCCGGATATTTGATCGTACGCGGGAGACTTTGACGGCGACGGATGCCGCCGTGGTCCGCTTTCGCCGTACCGTGCTGGACGGCGCCAAGGCGCTGGCGGAATCCGGGATCGAGCCGGCGGCACCCTGGCAGCATGGGGCCTACCGCGTCCGTCCCGGCAGCTGGTTCGCCGGCAATGATGTCAGCTTTGAAGAGGTCATGCTGCAGCGCTTCGATGATCCCCTGGGCCGCGTCGGTTAGAAGTCCGCTAGCCGGTTACTGAAAAACTCGAAAATACTCGAAATACCGGTCATGACCGGGCAGGCGGGCATCCAGATGCGGCAATAATTATAGCTGTTTTCGGGCGTTTTCTGGATTCCCGCGAAGCCTATTCTCGCGAAGATGGGGCGGGAATGACGAAAATTTTCTGATCTGGTGTGCTCTCAAACGTTTTTTGGCACCCTACTAGATCACCCGCTCCACGTGGACGTTGCGCACGTCCATTTCATAGTCCAGGCCGGTGACCGGCGGGCGGGCATAATACCAGGTTAGGCCGGCGGCGGCGGCGCCCCGGGCGATGATTTCCGAGGCGAAAAAGGGATACAGGTCATGCACGGTATAGACCTGGGAGGTTCCGGCATCGGCCCAGCCGACGCCAAGTGCGGTCATGCGGGTTTCCATGGCGCCCAGGACGTGGCGGGCTTTTTCGGCCATGGCATCAGGTGAGGTGTCGCCCAGGCGGACAATGCGTTCCGCGTAATCGCCTGGTCCTTCCTCGGCCTCGCCAGAGCCCGCGATGACGAAATTTTCCACCGCGCCGGCTGGTCCCGCCACAGGCACCGTATAGCAGAACGCCTCGAAAACAGGCTCACTGGGTGGGTTGATTTCCGGACAGACATTGGAGCGGGCGACGGAATTCTCATCGTCCTTGAAAATACCCCAGCGTTCCAGGGTGCCCACATAGACCCGGTTGAAGGCGATGAAGCCGGCATCGGTAAAGGGCGCCGGCGAACGCAATTCACAGGCGCAAAAGGCGGTGGTGGGCCGGCCCAGGGCGGTCAAATACGCCTCGATTGCCTGAAAGCCTTCCACGATGGGCCGGGGCCGGGCAAAGCGGACCCGTTCGATGGCAAAGCCCGGCTGTGCCGCTACTCCGCCGGAATATTGAAACGGTCCGCGCACATATCTATAGCCGCCCGCCTCGAATGCCGCCGTCTCAACCATGTTAGGACCCTTGTTCATGCACCAAGGTGGACACGGTACACCATCCCTTCCGATGGGCGCAAACTCCAGCGATGAGACAGGTTACTTGGTGCTTAATTCGGATACGCGGTGATTTTAGAATAAGTGCTAGGGTTATTTGTGGAACGACTACTGATGGGGTTTAAAGGGGATATGCAGTGCTGGTGTTATTTACAGGACAGGCGGCCACGTTACCTGGTGCTCGGCTATGAGCGGGCGCAGCATTAGAGGCAAGGTTGCGGTCGCGGGCATTGGTGAGACGACCTATTACAAGCATGGCAAGTCGCCCAATGCTGAATTCGCCCTGGCTTTGCAGGCCATTCTGCGGGCCTGCGAAGATGCCGGCATCAAGCCCCAGGAAGTCGACGGCCTTGCCTCCTATTCGAACGACCGCAGCGATCCCTCGCGCATCGCCGCCGCGCTGGGGATGCCCGATCTGCGGTTTTCCAACATGCAATGGGGCGGCGGGGGCGGCGGTGTCGCGGCCGCCGTGGCCAACGGCAGTGCGGCCATCGCCGCCGGTTATGCCGACTGTGTCGTGGTCTTTCGCGCCCTGGCGCAAGGGCAGTTCCGCCGCTTTGGCCAAGGTGCGCCGGACCCCACCGTGTCCGGTGATGCTGCCTATATGGCCCCCTATGGCGTGATGTCCCCGGCGCAGAAATACGGCATGCGGGCGACCCGTTTCATGCACGATTACGGCGTTAAGAACGATACCCTTCGCGCCATTGCCATGGCCTCGTATCAACATGCGCAGAGCAATCCCCGCGCGGTGATGCATGGCCGGCCCCTGGATGGGGAAACCTATGATAACAGCCGCTGGATTGTCGAGCCGATCAACCGGCTGTTCGACTGCTGTCAGGAAAACGACGGAGCCGCGGCGCTGCTTTTGGTATCCGCCGAGCGGGCCAAGGATTTGCGTCAGAAACCGGCCTATGTTCTGGGAGCCGCCCAGGGTTCCGACCATCGTTGCGGCGCGCCGGTGATGAATGCCACCAACTTCGCCTCCTCGTCCTTTGCCACCGTGGCGCCACGCCTGTACGAGACCGCCGGGGTATCGCCGAACGATATCGATGTGGTGCAAAGCTATGAGAATTTTACCACCGGCGTGCTGATGGCAGTGGTGGAACATGGCTTTTGCGCGCCGGAGGAAGCGAACGAGTTTTTCACGCTGGAGAACCTCTCGGCGCCCACGGGGCGGATGCCTCTGAATACCTCGGGCGGCAATCTGGCGGAATGTTACATGCATGGCCTTGGCCTGCAGTTGGAGGCGGTGCGCCAAATTCGCGGGCAGTCGTGTAACCAGATACCGAACGCCAAGCTGGCCATGAACATCGCCGGCCCCATGGTCACCCCGGTCAGCAGCCTGATCATGGGCTCAGAGGAGACGTTATGATGAGCGAGAGCTATTTGCCCGCCGGGATGCCGGCGCCGGTACCCTCGGGCGATGGCCTGGACCTGGCCTATTGGCAAGGCACCCGGCGCGGTGAGCTGTTGGTGCAGCGCTGTGGCGGCTGCGGCACTTGGCAATGGGGTCCGGAATGGCTGTGCCATCGGTGCCAGTCGTTCAATATGCAATGGCAACAGATCGCGGGTAACGGCCTGATTTATAGCTGGGAGCGGCCCTGGCATCCGGTGCACCTGGCCTTGGCTGATATGGGCCCCTACACGGTGGTGCTGGTCGAACTGCCTGAGGCGGGCAATATCCGCATGATTGGTAATTTGCTGGGCCCGGCGGATCAGGAGGTGGTGATTGGCGCGGCGGTCGAGGCGGTATTCGAACCCCATGATGATGCCGATACACCCTATACATTGGTGCAATGGAGAGCGAGATGAGCGAACAGGTACAGACCGACGAGGCTAATGATTGGCGCCTGGAAACCCCGGGGATGGAAGGCTGGCCGCGGACGGCCCGCCCTAACGATCCGGACAAGTATTTGATGATTTCCGCCGATACCCACGCCAATGAACCAGCGGATTTATGGGCCACCCGGATAGAGCTGAAATACCGTGACCGTATTCCCCACATCGAAAAAGACGCCAAGGGCGATTTGTGGAACGTGGTGGAGGGGTACCGACCCGTGAAGATCCGCATCGCGGGCATGGTCGGCCAGGATCAGGAGCGCAATGGCTCCGGCGCCACGGTCGAGGGCCGCATGGCTGATCACAAGCGCGACGGCATCGATGCCGAGGTAGTCTTTCCCAACAAGGGCCTGGCCATGTGGGCTACGCCCGACCCCGTCTTCGCCATGGCCCAATGCCGGGTCTGGAACACCTGGGCCTGGGAAGTCTATGGCCCGCAATATGGCACCATGTCGCCCCTGGCGGCCTTGGCCACGGGCGACATTCCCGGTTCCATGAAGGAGATCGAGCGGGTGGCCAAGCTGGGCTTCCGTGGCCTTACCCTGCCGTGCAAACCAATCTTTGGCGCCCATGACGTGGATGACCCGAACTACAACCTGCCTATGTTCGATCCCATGTGGGCCTTGATTGAAGAGGTCAACCTGCCAATCACCTTTCATGTCTCGACCGGGCGGGACCCCCGGGCCTCGAAAGGCAATGGCGGCGCGGTGATCAACTATGTCTCCCATTCCCTCAGCCCTACCATAGAACCCATGGCCAATCTGTGCGGCTCCGGCGTGCTGGAACGCTTCCCCAAGATCCGCTTTGCGTTGATCGAGGCGGGCATCGGCTGGATACCCTGGGCTCTGGAGGCCATGGACGAGGCCTACCGCAAGCATCATTTCTGGGTGCGCCCGAAACTACAGGGCCTGCCCAGCGATTATTTTAAACAGCACGGCGCGGCGGCCTTCCAGGAAGACCCGGTGGGCCTGGCCCTGGTGGAGCAGTTTGGTTTGACCAATAACATGATGTGGGCCAACGACTACCCCCATCATGAAGGCACCTGGCCCCATTCGTCGGAGGCCATCGAACGCACTATGGGCGGTATTTCCGATAGCACCCGCGCCAAAATCCTCGGCCTGAACGCTAACCGCGTCTTCAACTTCAACCTGCCAGAAAGGCCGAAACAAGCGGCAAATTAAGGCAAGTTGGAGGCGTTCCGGCTTCCGGTCGGTTTGACGGCCCGCTCGGCCATCGTATCCGGGACGCGTTCGCCCAAAAGTTTTGTGATAACTCTGATTATAAAGCAACTTTAGGAACATTACTTGAATATGATTACGCATTAAGCGAGCGCTATGAGGTATCTTTTGCGTCTACGCTATAGGCTCCAAGTATGGTGTAGCGGAGAACAAACGCAAATGGCCCGATTGATGTCGGTCAGCACAATCGGGGCGGAGTGTGGGATGATCCCACAATCAATACCGTTAAGCGTGAAGGTATTTTTTTGCCTGTTGGGTTGTGCTGGTTATGGTATCTGGCCATACCGCGTTTGAAATCTGGTAAATAATGGACCTGGTCGGAATCCACGGCTATGGTCAAGTCCCAACTGATCAAATTCCTGATACCGAAAACGTTTGGTTTTGGCGAATGATTTTCAATGGTGGTACGGTCCTAATCAGCGCTATTATTTTCCTTTGGGAGATGGGGCAATCCACGCGATAGAGATAATCGGTCGACGTTCACCCAGTCAAACCTGATGCCATGCGCCATCCGCGATCCGCCGGGGTTGCGCACTGCGTCAGCGAGCTAGTTCCGCCAATCGGTGCCGACGTCGCGTTCCAACTGGCGC
>Ga0209403_10002737_pt1 | contig 20624 bp, 17 predicted proteins | sample ArcticOcean_MG_C_8_FD_187440 | JGI IMG/M metagenome (GOLD analysis project Ga0209403, IMG submission 187440) | Marine microbial communities from western Arctic Ocean - ArcticOcean_MG_CB11_86 (SPAdes) (version 2) | ecosystem: Environmental > Aquatic > Marine > Oceanic | place: Arctic Ocean... | reverse complement strand
CCTAATGCTATTCAAGAGCCTTTTATTAATCCTATAATAGTAAGTATGGATGAATCAATTAGTGATAATTTTAGTATTCCAGTTAATAGATTAAGACCTATTAAAATTTCAGCTAAATATCCTTATATGTTTATTAGTTGCAGTGCAGGAGAATGGTCAGCTGATGAAATATATGATGAAATTCCTGGGCAAGTTCAAATGTGGCATATGGAAGATATGAATTTACTTGATATTTATGAATTTGAGACCTATTCTCGTCCTTGGCATATAGAAGTTTCTTCTGTTGAAAATAAATTCTTTGTTTCTCTTTCTGGTGGTGATGGTACAAATGGAAGTTCAGACTCAGGAGTTGCTTGCATTGAATATAGTGCAATAGACACACAATACTCTATGAGTGAATCTTGGATTACAACTAGCCCTGAATATGGAGCATTACATGGAATAACAGTCCATTCTGATTGTTGTGATGGAAATTATTATGTCTATTCAACAGGAAGGACTGATGGTAATATATATAAATTTGATGCACAAACTGGAGAGCAATTAGGTTCTTTAAACTTAGTTTCATCTGGAAACATTAGAACAGGGGGCATTGATTCATTTATTCCTCTCTGCGATTCTTGTAGTGATTAGATTAATCCATCTCTTTTTAATAAAGCAGTTACCTTTGGCTCTCTCCCTTTAAAATCTTTATAAAGTTCCATTGGATTTTTTAGGTTTCCTTTAGATAAAATATTTTTTCTAAAAGATGATGCAGTGTTTTGATTAAAAATTCCATTTTCTTGGAATGATTCAAATGCATCAGCTTCTAAAACTTCTGCCCATTTATATGAATAGTATCCAGCTGCGTAACCTCCACCAAAAATATGTCCAAAATGTGTAGATACAGATGTATTCTTAACTTTATCAAGAAGTGCAGTTTTTCGCAATATTTTTTCTTCATATTCTTCAACATTTTCAACTGCTTCCGTATTAGTATGCCATGCCATATCAATATAAGCTAATTGTATTTGTCTTAGATACATTCCCGCTGCTCCATAATTTTTAGAGTCTTTAATTTTTTTTATTAATTCATCTGGAATAATTTCATTTGTTTCAAAATGATTTGCAAATAAACTTAAAGCATCTTTTTCACTAGCCCAATTTTCCATAATTTGTGATGGGAGCTCAACAAAATCCCATTTAACATTAGTATTACCAATACTTCTATATTTACAGTTAGATAATAATCCATGTAGGCAGTGTCCAAATTCATGAAAAACTGTTGTAACCTCGCCAAATGTAAGCAGTGCAGGTCTATCAGCTGTAGAGCGTGTTAAATTTGCTGTAAATTGAACATGAGGTCTTCTAATTTTACCATTATACATCCCATTATCTTTTAATGAGTTCATCCATGCACCACTACGTTTTGTTGCTCTTGGATGTAAATCAATGTATATAAGCCCAAGAAAAGACAGGTCATCATTTAATATTTCAAATACTTTAACTTCCTCGTGCCATACATCAATATCATTAATTTGTCTAAACTCTAAGCCATACATTTTTTTTGCTACTTCAAAAATACCATTGATAACATTTTCAGCCTTAAAATAAGGCCTAAGCATTTCTGGGTCTATATTAAATTTTTCTTTCTTTATTTTTGTAAAATAGTAGGATTGATCCCAAGGCTTAAAATCATCAATTCCATCTAATTTTTTTGCGTAAGCTTTTAGTTCATTCAGGTCATTTTTTGCACCTTCAAAACAATTATCATATAAATCATCAAGTAGATTATAAACATTCTTTACACTTTCAGCCATTCTATCATCTAGAACGTAGTCTGCATATGTATTAAAGCCTAAAATTTTAGCTCTCTTATGTTTTAGCTGAACAATATTTTTAATTATATCATTATTACTATAATCGTCATTATTACATAGGCTTCCATAAGCTAAATACAACTTCTGTCTTAACTTTCTATTTTTTGCATAAGTAAGGAATGGGCCAAAACTTGGGCCTTGTAAAGTAAATAACCACTTACTAGATTCTTTCTTTGCCTGTGCGGCTTGTTTTGCCATATTGATTGCAGAATCAGGTAAGCCTTCTAAATCGTTTTTATTATCAATCCACATCTCAAATTTATTTTCTGCACTTAAACAATTATTTGAAAATTTAGGAGAAAGAAGTGATAATTCTTTATCAATAGCTCTAATTTTTTCTTTTTCCGGTTTAGTAAGAGAAGCACCATTTCTAATAAAATTTTTATAAGTCACCTCAATTAATCTTCTATCTTCTTCATCAAGACTCTCATCTTTATTTTTATTAACTGCTTCAATTTTTTTGAATAGTAAATTATTTAGTAAAATATCATTATTTAATTTTGAACCTATAGGACTAATTTTTTCGGCTAAAGCTTTTAATTCATTATTACTTTCAGAACCAAACAAATGCCAATAAACACCCATTACATAATCTAATTTTTCTGTTGCTTCTTCAAGAGCTAATACGGTATTATGAAATGTTGGTAATTCTGAATTGGTTGTTATTTGATTTATTTTTTCATTTGCTATTTTAACGCCTTCTTTTATAGCTGGCATAAAATGATTTATTTTAAATTGATTAAATGGAATAGCATCATACTGTAAATTGTAATCTTTAAAAAAGGGGTTATCTATCATTATTTCTCCAAATTTATTTTATTTTCTAATATACCTAGACCTTCAATTTCTAATCTTATTTTATCACCTAATTTAAGCCATTCATCTGTTTTATTAGTTAAGTTTGTTTCTAGTAAACAACCTGTTCCGCAAGTGCCTGAACCTATTACGTCTCCTGGGTAAAGAGTTGTACCAATTGATATACGACTTATTATTTGGGCAAATGTCCAGTACATATTTTTACAATTGTCTTCTGAAACTTGTTTATCATTAATAAATGCTTTCATAATCATATCATAAGCATTACCATGCTTTGTTTTTATTATTTTACTTTTAAGTTCATCTTTCGTTACAAGATAGGGCCCTAGAGTAGTAGCAAAATCTTTTCCTTTTGCAGGCCCTAAATTAAGTTTCATTTCGTTGATTTGAAGGTCTCTTGCACTCCAATCATTCATAATCATAAAACCAAAAATATAATCATCAGCATTATCTATAGAAATATTTTTCCCTTCTTTTGCTATTACTACAGCAATTTCAAGTTCAAAATCTAATTTTTTTAAATGACTTTTATTAAGATAGATATTGCCAGGGTTAGTAATTGATAAATGATTAGAGTAGTAATAAACTGGAAAATCATTAAATTCTTTTATCATTGGAAGTCCTCTTCCTTTGCGTCCAGCCTCAACATGATTCTTAAATGCGTAGGCATCTCTAAGGCTATTTGGTTTATCAATTGGATTTAATAACTTTATCTTATCTAGTTCTATTAAGTCTATTTCACTATATGTCTTTTTAGGTTGAAAATTGTTATTACTTAAAAAATCTATAAAGCTAATGGTATCATCCACATTAATACCTAATTTTTTTATATCAATTACATGTTTATCATTAATAATAAGCCCTATATGGATTATATTTCTATATTTATATCTTATTATTTTCATTTTTAGGTTCTTCTTATAGTAGGATAAGCTAAGCTTATATCATCATGTCTAGAAAATTCTTTTAAGACTTTTTCCCATATATCATGTTCTGAATCTCTTCTATTTTTTGGAATACATAGATATCTCAATGTGAGTAAAACCCCACTTTCCACAACTTTTGTATACACTTCAGCATCTAATTTTTGTTCTCCAATTAAAAATTTTTGCGAGGCTTTTTTAATTTTTCTTTCAGCTGCCTTAGTAGATTTGCTTCCAATATTTAATATTATTTTTTCTAGTATACTTTTTGCTTTTTCCCAATCACTTTCGAACGTAACCATAATAGGAATTTCATTAAAAATATATTCAAAGCCTTTACCATAATTTGCTAACATTTCAGTAAATATTTTTCCATTTGGTATATGTACTATTCTACCTGTATTTTGATCAGCATCTACCCAATTTCCAATTTCCATAACTGTAAAATTAAAAAGATTAATATCTATTACGTCTCCTGAATGTTGACCAAGTTGGACTCTGTCTCCAACATCAAGAGGTCTATTCCATAAAATAAAAACCCAACCAGTAATATTTGTAATAGGATCTTTTAATGCGATAGCAATACCAGCAGAAACAAGACCTAAATATGTTACAATAGAACCTATACCATCAAGCCAGATTTGACCAATAATAATAATTGAAAAAAATAGAGCTGTATATCCAGTAACTCGCTGCCAATTATATCTTAGCTTAGCATTTTCTATTCTTAGAACAAAAAGATTTATTATGCTTCTTCTTAGCACAATAATTAGAATAATAGCAAGAACAGTAGCCATTATTTTTGCTTGAATAGAAGAATACGTAAAAAACTTTGTGAATTCTACAGAGAAATTATTAATTATTTTTTCAAATAAACTCATTTAATCAATTGTACTTCTAATTTTAAAAGTTATATACATTGTAGTCATTATAGATAAGATATAAAATATATCAAATGTATTTATAAATATTAATTCACTTACTTCGAAATATATGAAGAATAAAAATAATAGAAAAATGTATAATTCTAGTTTTATCCAAACTGTTATTTTTTTAATCATAGTATAGTTTTCTCTAGGGTTTTTAATGATTTTATTAATAATTATCCATCCATAAACGTAAAAATATATAAACTCACTTGATTTAATTAAGCCATTGATTTTATAAGGCAGATTAATTGTAAAATAATTATTTAAATCAAAGTTTAGATTAGAATCAAATAGTGGGTATAAGATACCAACGGATTGAAAAGTTAATATATCAAAAATAATATGAAAAATCATACCTGTAGATAGACCTATTACTACTGTACTGACTCCTACTATTTTCTTATACTCTGAATATATAAGCACAAGTAATGTAAGCAATGGAATCATAAAAACACTGTGAAAGAATGAATTTAACACGTTTAAATTAATTAAATAATCAATTTTACTAACTTGAAAAATCCAAGATAGAATAAAGTCAATATCAGGAAGTATTGATCCAATAACTATAGATGAAACTAGATATTTTTTTTTAGGTAAAATCTCTTTTGCTTGTAAAGCAATTATTGAATTTATAGTTGAAGTCATTATTAATTTTGATTTATATTATTAGCTTCGTTTAGCATTATATTAATTATCGTATATTAGGTTTAAAATAGTATCAATTGAAAATAAAAAATGACTATTATTAATAAAAATGAAGCAGCAAATATAATTGATGGTCAAATTAATAAAAGTTTAAATTTTTCTTTTAAATTTTTTTCTTGTCATCCAATTCGCTTAATACAAGCATCAAAGGCATTGATAGGCTTAGACTTAGATAATCCTAATCAAAAACTATTAAATTTTAATAAGTTATTTTTAAATGAATATACTGCTTCAGTATATGATAACTATTTATTAGAATCAAAGCAAAGTGAAGTTATAAGTATACATGATTTAGAAATGGCTTTATTTAATAAAGACAAAAAAGTTATTTTATCAATATTTGATCAAATTTCTAAAGTCTCAAGTTCAACTCATATTTTAGAATTCCTTATTGAAATTAGTTTAAAGCAGTCAGGAAAATCATTTTTACATATATGGTCTTTATACAAATCTATTTTATTCTCAAGCAATAAAGAGTCAAAATTTTTTATATATCTAGCTATTGATATAATATGCTCAGATAACTTTGAAGAAGTAAAGAATATAAATAATGATTTTAATTTAAAGTCAATCCTTAGAAAGGATTTATCCTTATATGACTTTGATTTATTATCACATTTAATAGAGGCATATAACGCTAAATTAGTGCGCTGTGATAAAATTATCCCTTTAATTAAAAATATAATCCATAGAAAATTTGATAAAAAAAATAATCTCAATGAAATTTGTATTAAAAACAAATTATTTTATGATAAATTAGTTATCAATGGTAGATTTTGGATTCTAAATTATACAAATGAAATTAGTTTAGATAAACTTTCATATAACTTTATTCTTTTTTTAGATTCATTTAGATCAATAGTAAAAAATTCAAAACAAGATTATTATAGTAGTCTGTGTATTAATTTTGAAAGGTTAGTAAAGGTTTTTGATGTTTGATTCATTTAAAGATTCCTGGAAAATTAAGATTATTGAAACAGGTACATTTAAGCTTGATGGTGGAGCAATGATGGGGTCTGTTCCAAAAGTACTTTGGAACAAAACTAATCCTGCAGATAAATTAAATCGAATAAGTTTATCAATGAGATGTTTACTATTAGATAATGGTAAAGATGTAATATTAATTGAAACAGGAATTGGAAATAAAAACACTCAAAAATTTATGGATATGTTTGCAATTAGTCAAAATAAATTTCCATTAAAAAACGAGTTATCAATTAATGGCTATAATTTATCAGATATTACCCATGTAATTTTAACACACCTTCATTTTGACCATGCAGGTGGAGCAACATATTTTGATGGCAAAAAAAATTGTCCAACATTTCCAAATGCAGAATATATTATTTCAAAAAGTAATTGGGATGCTGGAATAAATCCAAGCCCTAGAGATAAGGCTAGTTATCTATCTGAGAACTATTTACCAATTTTAGAAACAAATCAATTAAGATTAGTTGAAGATGATGATAAAATATTAGAATCAATTGAGGGGATTTCATGTTATGGACATACGGATGGACAGCAATTAATTAAAGTCATGAGTAAAAATGATACATTAATATTTTGTTCTGATTTAATCCCCTTAAAATCACATTTAAGGCTACCTTGGATAATGGGCTATGATTTAAATGCAACTAAAACATTGCAAGAAAAAAAGATTTTTTTAAAAGAAGCTGCGGAAAAAAAATGGTTACTATTTTTTTACCATGATCCAAAAGTCGCTGCGGTAAGAATTAAAAAAAATGAGAAATATTATGAAATTATAGAAGAATATAATGCGAAGTAAAGAACAGAAATTATTTAACAAAGGATTAAAATATTTTAATAATAAAAATTATTATGATGCACATGAAGAGTGGGAAGAGTTATGGATTAATCATAAGCTTAAAGATGCATTATTAATACAAGGACTAATTCAATTAGCTGTAGGTTATTTTCATATAACCAACTCGAATATAAAAGGATCATTAAGCTTATTTAATAAATCTATTCCAAAATTTGAAAAATACTTTATTAATGAAAGGGAAATAGATGTTGCTTATATTCTTAAGCAAGTTAGTTTAACAATTAAAGATTTAAATTCCATACCACATACAAGTAAATTTGATTGGTCTTTAGCACCTAGGTTTAAATTAAAATAATGCAATTTTATTTCCTTTCTAATTCAGATTTTGAATTTTCAGCTCAATTAGTTAAAATATGCGATCAAGAGCTAGATCAATTAATTTTCGTAGATAATATTAAATCTTTAGAAATCATAAAATTTAACAAAAATTCTCTTTTAATAATTGATTGTGATGATTTCAGTAGCGACCTCGTAAATATAATAGACAAAGTAAATCAAAAAAAAATTCATATTTGTGGTGTAACTAAAAAAATAAATAAAAAGTTATATAAACAAGCAATATTAGATGGTTTTGATATTTTCTTAACAAAATCTAATTTTTTATTTAATGTTAAAACAATAAAGATTCAATTATTAAATAGTTCAAAAAGAATTAATAATTAATTTTAAAAAACATCTTCTATTATTTATTTGCAATTAGAATATCTTACAAAATATATAAATATTATTTATATTTAAACTTAAAAGTGTCGTAAATTTAGAGTGTAGTTTTTTAATTGTATAGTACAACAAATATTATGATTTATTTAACAAAAGAATATAAATTTTGCGCTGCACACAAGTATTGGAATAATACTTGGTCAGATAATAAAAATAAAAATGTTTTTGGCGATGATATACGGATTCATGGTCATAATTACTCACTATTTATTACAGTTAAAGGAAAAATAAATATTGAATCAGGTTTTATAGTAGACTTAATAAAACTAAACAAATTAGTAAATAATGAAATAATTAGTCAGTTTGATCATAGCCAAATTGAAAAAGATATTCCTTGGTTTAAAGGAAAACAGCCCTCAACAGAAAATATGGTATTTTATATTTGGTTATTATTAGTTGATAAAATTCCTTCAAATGCAATTTTATATTCTGTTAAGTTAAGGGAGACTCCAACAATATTTTCAATTTACTATGGTCCAAACAAGAATAAATAAGAATTTAATAATAGGAATTTTAAAATGAAGAGATATGACATTGCAATTATTGGTGGTGGACCTGGTGGTTATGTTGCTGCTATTAGAGCTGCTCAATTAAATAAGAAAGTAGTACTAATTGAATCTACGCACCTTGGAGGAATCTGTTTAAATTGGGGATGTATACCAACAAAATCTTTATTAAAAAATGCAGAAATTTTAGATTTAGTTAAGAATAGTAAAAAATATGGTATTGATATTAAAGATTATTCAGTTAACTGGAAACAGGTGATAAAGCGTTCTAGAGACGCTTCTAAAAGGCTTACTAAGGGTATTGAATATCTAATGAAAAAAAATAATGTTGAAGTAATTAATGGTTTTGGTTCAATATTAGATAGTACAACAATTAATGTTAAAACTGATACTAAAGAACAAAAAGTTTTAGCTGACAATATCATTGTTTCTACTGGAGCATCACCTAATTATTTTACAGGTATGGAACCAGATAACATTAATATATTAACTTATAAAGATGCTTTAGTTATTGAAAAATGTCCAAAACATATAGTTATTATTGGAGCAGGAGCAATTGGCATTGAATTTGCTTATTTCTTTAATACTTTTGGAAGTAAAGTAACTATTATTGAAGCACAAGATAGGATTCTTCCAAATGAAGATGAAGAAGTTTCTAAAGAACTAGAAAGAATATTTAAATCCAAGAAAATAGATATTAAAACCAATGTAAAAGTTAAAGATATAAAAAATAAAAAGAATGTTCTCATTGTTAATATTGATAATGAATCAATTTCTTGTGATAAAGTATTAGTTGCGGTAGGTGTTAAGCCTAATTCTAAAAATATTGGTTTAGAAAAAAATAAAATAAAGACTAATAGAGGTTGGATATCTACAAACGAATACATGCAAACAAACATTAGCAATATCTATGCAATTGGAGATATTTCTGGCCCCCCATGGTTAGCTCATGTAGCTTCAGCTGAAGCAATAACTGCAGTAGAATATATTTGTAATTTGTCTCCTAAACCTATGAAATATAGCAATATACCAGGTTGTACATACTGTCATCCTGAAGTCGCATCTGTAGGTTTAACTGAAAAGCAAGCTATTGAAGAAGGTTATAAAATTAAAGTAGGAAAATTTCCATTTAGAGCTTTGGGTAAAGCTTTAGCCATAGGCCAGACAGATGGTTTTGTAAAAATTATCTTTGATGAACAATATGGTGAGCTATTAGGATGTCATATAATTGGTGCTAATGCAACAGATTTAATATCAGAAGTCTCATTAGCTAGAGATTTAGAAACAACATATCATGAAATTATTAATTCAATTCACCCACATCCAACATTATCAGAAGCGATAATGGAAGCAAGTGCGGATGCCTTAGGAGAAGCAATACATATCTAATATATATGTTTGTAAATAAAGATGAATATTAATTTTAATGATATTGCAGATAAAATAAATCTCTCACATTCTATAGATTCTGCAATTGATTTAATTAAAAATAATAATAATCAATCTCTTAATTTTTTTTGGTTAGGTAAATGTTCTTACAACCCAACTTGGACACTTCAAAAAAGACTACATGAATTAAGAGTAAATAATAAAATTAATGATACAATATTATTATTAGAACATGATCATGTTTATACGTTAGGAAAAAATGCAGATGAAAATCATATACTTCCTTCCAAGCCTGAACATGCAGAAGTGATTAGAATTGATAGGGGAGGGGATGTAACTTATCATGGTCCTGGACAATTAGTAGGCTATCCAATTATAGATTTACATAATTATAGAAAAAGTATTACTTGGTATATGAGCTTACTTAGTGATTCTATTATAGATTTACTTTCTGATATGAATATTAAAGGATGTTATAAAAAAGATTATATAGGTGTTTGGGTAGATGAAGAAAAAATAGCAGCTTTTGGTGTAAGATTAGCTAAATGGACTACAATGCATGGTTTTGCATTAAATATAAATACAAATTTAGATTATTTTGAAGGTATGATTCCATGTGGAATATTTCAATATGGAGTAACTTCAATTAATAAAATTACAAATAAAAAATTTGAAATAAGTAAAATAGCAAGAAAATATAGTAATTATTTTATAAAACATTTAAATAAAAAGGCAGAATATGAAACTTCATAATTTTAATAAAAAAGAATTAGTAGCTGTATATAAAAAAATGGTTATGTCAAGATTTTTAGATAACAAACAATTAATTATGTTAAAACAAGGAAAAAGTTTTTTTCACATAGGGGCTTCTGGTCACGAAGCGGCGCAAATGGGCGCTGCCCTATGTTTTGATTCAAAAAAAGATTATGCTTACCCTTACTATAGAGATCAAGCATTTTGTTTGGGGTGGGGGGTAACAGCTAGAGATATACTATTATGTTTTTTACATAAAGATGAAGACCCTAATTCAGGCGGAAGACAAATGCCACAACACTGGGGTAATAAAGAATTAAATATTGTAAGTCAATCAAGTTGTACAGGTACTCAATACTTACAGGCTGTAGGTACAGCTTTTGGATTAGATAGAGATGGTCTTCATGGTGTAAGCTATGTATCTTCAGGAGAAGGAACAACAAGCGAAGGAGATTTTCATGAGGCGCTTAATTGGGCTACAAAAGACAGTGCTCCTGTAATTTTTCATATACAAGATAATGGTTATGCAATTTCTGTACCAATTAGTGAGCAAACTAGCGGAGCCTCTGTTAACAATATTTGCTCTGGTTATGATAATTTGGCTATTTTTAATATAGATGGAACTAATTTTTTTGAATCCTATTTAGCCTTTAAAAAAGCTGTTGATAGAGCAAGAAAAGGTTTAGGACCAAGTGTTATTATTTCAAAGGTTGTAAGACTTTTGCCACACTCTTCTTCTGATGATCAAAGAAAATATAGATCTGAAAAAGAATTAGAAGAAGATAAAAAAAGAGATCCCTTACTTTTATTCAGAAAAAAATGTATTAAAAAAGGAATTATTTTAGAAAAAGAATTTTTAAAAATTGATACAGATATTAAAAGTATGATTGAGGATGAGGTTGATTATGTAGAAGAAAGACCAAATCCAAAACCAGAATCTGCAACAGACCATTTATTTTCTAATACGATATCATTTGATAAAAGTTTAGAAAATATATCACAAAATGAAAGTGATAAAATAGTATTAGTTGATAGTATAAATCATGCGTTAAGTGAAGAATTAACTTATAATGATAAGCTATTAATATATGGAGAAGATGTTGGAGGTGAAAAAGGTGGTGTCTTCACTGCTACACGTGGGTTAGCTAAGAAGTTTGGAGATCATAGAGTTTTTAATTCACCATTAGCTGAATCATCTATTGTAGGTACAGCAATAGGTTTATCAATTATGGGTTACAAACCAGTAGTTGAAATACAGTTTGGTGATTACATCTGGCCAGCTATGATGCAAATAAGAAATGAACTTGCTACAATGAGATATAGATCAAATGGAAAATGGACATGTCCTATAGTAATCAGGGTTCCAGTTGGAGGCTATATACATGGATCATTATATCATAGCCAAAGTATTGATGGATATTTTACACATACTCCAGGATTAAAAATTGCATATCCATCAAATGCTGCAGATGCAAAAGCTTTATTAAAGTACGCCTGTAGAATAGATGACCCAGTTCTTTTTCTAGAACATAAAGGTATTTATAGGCAAGGATTTGCTGCTTCAAATGAACCAGATGAGAATTATTTGTTACCTTTTGGTAAGGCTAGAGTTGTTCAAGAAGGTAATGATTTAACAATAGTTACTTGGGGAGCTTTAGTTCAAAAATCAATAGATGCAGCTAGAAACACAAAAAAATCTGTAGAGATTATTGACATTAGAACTCTTAATCCCTTAGATATGGTTACAATTTTAGAATCAATTAAAAAAACTAATAGAGTAATCATTGCTCATGAAGATCATTTGACTTCAGGTTTTGGTTCTGAAATTGGATCACAAATAATGGATCAAGGTTTTGAATATTTAGATGCTCCCATTAAGAGAGTTGCATCTAAAGATGTTCATATTGCGTATTCACCAATTTTAGAAAATGAAATATTAGTTCAAACTAGTTGGATTGAATTAGCAATAGAAGAAATTATTGCATACTAAATAATGGATAAAAATATCAAAAATAATAAAGATTTATTAGACTTATTGTATTATTTAGAATTGCCTAGATACATTGAAAATCGAATGCTTAATTTATTAAGGCAAGGAAAAATATCTAAATGGTTTTCAGGTATTGGTCAAGAGGCAATATCAGTTGGAGCAACTTATGCGCTTAAAGCTACTGATACTATCTTACCAATGCATAGAAATCTAGGAGTATTTACTACTAGAGGAATAAATCTAAATAAATTATTTTGTCAATTAATGGAAAAAGAAGGTGGTTTTACAAATGGAAGAGATAGGAGTTTTCATTTTGGCTTACCGGAAAAAAATATTATTGGAATGATATCTCATTTAGCGGCAATGTTACCAGTTGCATCTGGCTTAGGTTTGGCTTATCAACTAAAAAAAGAAAAAAAAGTTGTATTATCTTTTACTGGAGATGGCTCCACAAGTGAAGGAGATTTTCATGAAGCAATTAATTTAGCGGCAGTATGGAATTTACCAGTAATTTTTTTGATTGAAAATAATGGTTATGGTTTATCCACACCTACAGATGAGCAATTTAAATGTAAAAAATTATCAGACCGAGCTATTGGGTATGGTATTAAAGGTATTACTATAAATGGGAATGATATTTTAGAAGTTTATAATACTATTTTAGAGGCAGCATCAAATATAAGAAAAGGTTCAGGTCCTATTCTAATTGAAGCATTAACATTTAGAATGAGAGGTCATGAGGAGGCGTCAGGAATAGATTATATTCCAAAAGAATTATTTAAAAAATGGAAAAAAATGGATCCTATTTTAAATTTTAAAAAGTATCTTAGAAAAAATGATATTTTAAATAATGATATTGAAAAAGAAATAAATAATAAAATTATTGATGAAACAGAATCTTCATTTGAATTTGCTATCAGCGCAAAGAAACCATCAAGTACTATTCAAAATGAATTAAACTGTGTTTATAAAGATTTTAAATTTAATTTTAAAGAGCCAAAAGAAGCTTCTTCTAATCTAAGGTATGTTGATTCTATTTCTCAAACATTAAACTCAATTATGAGCAGGAAAAAGAATACAATTATTATGGGTCAAGATATATCTAATTACGGAGGTGTTTTTAAAATTACTAAAAATTTTTATAAAGAGTTTGGTACTGAGAGGGTAAGAAATACACCTATTATAGAATCTGGTATTTTAGGAGCATCTATAGGTTTAGCCTTAGAGGGTTTTATTCCTATTGTTGAAATGCAATTTGCTGATTTTGTATCATGTGGATTTAATCAAATTGTTAATAATATTTCTAAAACATATTACAGATGGGGTAGTTCTCTAAATATTATAATTAGGCTTCCTTATGGAGGAGGTTTAGGAGCAGGGCCATTTCATTCGCAATGTCCTGAAACTTGGTTTTTCAACATACCAGGTTTAAAAATTGTTATTCCTTCAACTCCATATGATGCAAAAGGTTTATTAAATGCGTCAATTCAAGATCCAAATCCTATTTTGTTTTTTGAACATAAGGCAATGTATAGAAGTATTAAAGGAAGCGTACCTAACAATGATTATAATATCCAAATAGGTAAAGGTGATATTAAAAGAAATGGTTCAGATCTAACAATTATTACTTATGGCATGGGTGTGCATTGGTCTTTGGAGATAGCTAAAAAATTAGAATCAGAAATGATTGATATTGAAATTATTGATTTGAGAAGCTTAATACCTTGGGATAAAGAATTAGTTGAAAAATCAATAAAAAAAACAAATAAGGTATTAATTTTACATGAAGCGAATATTACAGGTGGGGTAGGAGCAGAAATTTCTGCATATATTAATGAATATTTTTTCAAATTTCTTGATGCACCAGTTATGAGGCTGGGTTCTTTAGACATACCTATACCTTTTGCGAGCGATATAGAAAATAATATTTATTTACCTATTAATAGAATAGAGAAAAAAATAAAAGAATTAATTAAATTTTAGAATCAAAATAAGGAAAAAATATGAAATTAATGGGATTAGATTATTTAGGAATATCAGATTTATTTTCTGATGAAGAATTATTAGTTCAAAAATCAACAAGAGAATTTGTTGATAATGAAATTTTACCTATAATTGATAAACATTTTAAAGATGGAACTTTTCCAAATCAATTAATTAAAAAATTTGGTGAGTTAGGTTATTTAGGAATGAATTTACCAGAAAAATATGGATGTGCAGGTCTATCTAATGTCGCTTATGGATTATTATGTCAAGAGCTTGAAAGGGGTGATTCAGGTATAAGATCATTTGTTTCTGTACAAGGTTCTCTAGTGATGCATCCAATATATGCTTTTGGTAGTGAAGAACAAAAGAAATATTGGTTACCAAAGCTAGCTTCAGGAGAAACTATAGGATGTTTTGGTCTTACTGAGCCTAATTTTGGCTCTAATCCTGGAGGAATGCTAACTAATGCAACAAAAAGAAAAGATGGTTATATTCTTAATGGAAGTAAGATGTGGATAACAAATGGAAGCATAGCAGATATATCAATTGTTTGGGCAAAAGATGATGAGGGTGATATTAGAGGCTTTATTGTAGAAAATGATTCAGAAGGATTCTCTACTCCAAAAATGTCAGGGAAATGGTCATTAAGAGCATCCATAACTTCAGAATTAGTCTTTGAAAATGTTTTTGTTCCAGAAAATAATATTTTACCTAATGTTAAAGGGTTACAAGGTCCTTTAGGTTGCCTTAATCAGGCTAGGTTTGGAATTGGATGGGGAGCTTTAGGTGTCTCAATGGAATTACTTGATGTGGCTCTTAAATATAGTCAGCAACGTGTGGTGTTTGATAAACCTATAGCTGGTTATCAAATGATTCAAGATAAATTAGTTTGGATGTTAAATGAAATAACAAAAGGTCAAATGCTTGCTTTTCAAGTAGGTAAAAATAAGGATAATGGTACTTTAAAGCATCAGCAGGTATCTATGATTAAGAAAAATAATGTTTGGTGTGCCCGTGAATGTGCAAAACTTGCAAGAGAGATACTTGGAGCAAATGGAATAACTGATGACTACCCTATAATGAGACATATGATGAATATTGAAAGTGTCTACACATATGAAGGAACAAATGAGATGCACACATTAATTTTAGGGCAAGATTTAACAGGTATTCAGGCATTTAAGTAATAATAAGAAATTAAAAGGAGTTATGAATGATAGTTGATGTTTTAATGCCTAAAATGGGCGAGTCTATTACTGAAGGTACTATTATAGAATGGAAGAAAAATATAGGTGATACAATAGAAAAAGATGAAACTTTATTAGAAATTTCTACAGATAAAGTAGATTCAGAGATACCATGTCCTTCAGCTGGAAAAATTTTAGCATTATTATATGATAAAAATGAAACTGTTGAGGTAAATACTATAATAGCAAAAATTGGAACAGAAGGAGAAGAAAATATTGATATTGATTCGGAGTCTTCTTCAAAAGACGAACAGGTTATTATAGAGCATAAAAATTCTGATATCAAATCTACACCTAAAAAGATTGAAGAAATTATAGATAATAAAGAAGAGAATAATAATAATAAAGTAGATAGAGTATTTTATTCTCCTTTAGTGAAATCTATAGCATTAAAAGAAGGTATTTCAATAGATGAATTATCAAATATTAATGGATCAGGTTATAATAACAGGGTAAATAAAAATGATTTAATAGAATATATCAAAACTAAAGAAACTCCTGTTAATACTGAAAATACTATTGCTCAATCAACAGATTTTAATCATAGTCCTAATTTGCAAAGTTCTGTAGAAAAAATGGATAGAGTAAGGCAAAAAATTGCAAAGCATATGATTCAATCAAAAGAAATATCAGCACATGTTTACACTACAAGTGAAGTAGATGTAACTAATATTGTTTTAATGCGTAATAATAAAAAAGATGATTTTCTTAAGAAGAATGAATTAAAGTTAACATATACACCAATTATTGTATCCGCTTGCATAAAAGCAATTCAAGAATTTCCTATGATAAATTGTTCTATTGATGGAGAAAATATTATTCATCACAAAAATATTAATATGGGTATTGCTGTAGCTTTACCAAATAACAATCTAATTGTACCTGTTATAAAATCATCTGAAGAAAAGAATTTCTTAGGTTTGACCAGAAGTATAGATAATTTAGCTAAAAATGCTAGATCAAACTCATTAGCTCCAGATGCAATTTTTGGTTCTACTTTTACAGTAACTAATCCAGGAATATTTGGAGGACTATTTGGTATGCCAATTTTAAATCAGCCAAATGTTGCAATATTATCTGTAGGTTCAATTGAAAAGAAGCCAGTTGTAAAAGAAACAAAGTTTGGTGATGCAGTTTTTGTAAGACATATGATGTACTTAACCCTTGGCTATGATCATCGTTTGATTGATGGTGCATATGGAACTAGATTTTTATCAAGAGTTAAAGAGTTATTAGAAAACTATAATGAACAAGAGATTATTGTATAAATGTCAGTAAAACAAAAAAGAAAGCCAGAATGGTTAAAAATAAAATTATCATTAAATGATAATTATAAGGATATTTCAAATATAATATCTAAAAATAAATTAAATACAGTTTGTTCAGAGGCAAGATGTCCAAACATATATGAATGTTGGAATAACAGAACAGCAACCATTATGATTTTAGGAGATACTTGTACAAGAGCTTGTGGTTTTTGTTCAGTTAAAACTGGAAAACCAAATCAGGTTGATTTTTTAGAGCCAATAAGAGTAGCTGAGGCAGCTAAAAAAATGGATTTAAGACATATTGTCATAACATCTGTTGATAGAGACGATTTGAGGGATGATTATGGTGCTACTATTTGGGCAGAAACAATTAAAAGGTTACAATTAGTAGTACCTAACTGTAGTGTTGAAGTCTTAACACCAGACTTTAGAGGTCATGCACCATCATTACAAAAAGTATTTGATGCTAATCCCTCTATTTTTTCTCATAATATAGAGTGCGTTGAAAGAATATCAAAGCAAGTCAGAAAACAATCTAGATGGTTAAGGTCTAAATATGTTCTTAAATTATCTGTGAAAAATAAGATGCTAACTAAAACTGGATTAATGGTGGGTTTAGGTGAAACAAATAATGAAATAATTGAATCAATGAAAGAAATGGCTGATTTAGGTGTAGAAATTTTCAATATTGGACAGTATTTACAACCAACTATAAAACATTTAGAAGTTAAGAGATATGTACATCCTGATGATTTTAAGATGTTTAAAGAAATTGGCTTAGACTTAGGATTTAAAGTTATTGAATCTGGACCTTTAGTAAGATCCTCTTATCATGCTGATAAACAGGCTAGATTATATCGTAAACAATCAAGTGTTGCGTCATAATGACATTAAATAATAATAATTTATTATATATCAACTCTTGGTATAATATTTGCAAATATATAACAAAAGATATTTATTTATAAGTTTTAGAAAGAGAAATCAATTATGGAAGAAAAGAATGTACTAGAATCGTATCCTATTTTGCCATTAAGAAATACTATTTTATTTCCTAATCAAATTATTCCAATATATATAGGCAGAAAAGAGTCATTAAACTTAATTAAAGATATTTCATCATTAGAAAAAAAGTATATTGTAGTTGTTGCACAAAAGGATGGGGCGATAGAAAATCCTTCTGAAAAAGATATTTATAAATATGGGACCTTAGCAACAGTAATGAAAATTTTTGATATGCCTGATAAATCTAAATCAGCTATTGTGCAAGGTTTGATAAGAGTAAAAGTACAAGAAATTAATCAGACCAAACCATACTTTAAAGGGCTTGTATCAAGAATTAGAGATGCAAATATTACTAGTCCTGATATAAGCACACAAAATAATATTCTTAAAGATTCTTTCACTTCGATAGTTGAAGTTGCCCCATATTTAAATGAAGATCAAATTAATTCCTTGCAAAATATTAATAGTGCTTCAAAAGTAGCAGATAAAGTTATTTCTTTATTAAATATTAAAACTAAAGATAAGCAAACTATTCTTGAAACTTTTGATATTTTAGAACGAATTAAGAAAGTAAATGATTTAATACATAAAGAACTTCAAAGACTTGAGTTAGGAGAAAAAATTCAATCAGAAGTTCAAGATGAGATATCAAAATCACAAAAAGAATACTATTTAAGAGAACAACTTAAAGCAATTCAAAGAGAATTAGGCGAAGAGGGAAGTGGTGTTGAAATAGAAGAAATTAGCGATAAAATTATTAAGGCTAAAATGCCAAAAGAAGTTCAAAGAATTGCTAAAAAAGAATTAAATAGACTACAAAAGATACCTTCACATTCTCCAGAATATACTGTTTCTAGAACATACTTAGATTGGTTAGTTGAATTACCGTGGAGTATAGAGTCTAAGGATAATGAAAAGCTTGATAATGCAAATAATATTCTTAATAAAGATCATTATGGTTTAGATAAAGTGAAAGAAAGAATTATTGAACATTTAGCAGTTAGGGGACTAAAAAGAAAAAGAAGTAAAAAGGGATCAATTATAAAAAGTCCAATTTTATGTTTTAATGGACCTCCGGGAACAGGAAAAACTTCAATGGGGAAATCAATAGCAAAATCAATGGGTAGAAAATTTGTAAGAATTTCATTAGGTGGAGTTGGGGATGAGGCAGAAATTAGAGGACACAGAAGAACATATATAGGAGCACTTCCAGGAAGAATTATTGCAAGTTTAAAAAAAGCTGGGACTAATAATCCAATCTTTATGTTGGATGAAATAGATAAATTAGGAAGAGATTTTAGAGGAGATCCATCAAGTGCATTATTAGAAGTTTTAGATCCAGAACAAAATTTTGCATTTAATGATCATTATTTAGAAGTTGACTTTGATTTATCAAATATTATGTTTATAACAACATCTAATCGAATAGACCAGGTACCTAGTCCACTAAGGGATCGAATGGAAGTGTTAGATTTTTCAGGGTATATAGTAGAGGAAAAGATTGAAATTGCAAAAAAGCATTTAATTCCTAAACAAATAGAAGAACATGCTCTGAAAAACAGTGAAATAAAATTTTTAAAATCAGGTATACAGTTGCTTGTTGAGTCATATACTAGAGAAGCTGGAGTGAGAAATTTGGAACGCAAAATAGCTAATGTTTGCAGAAAAGTTGCGAAAGAAATAGTTTCGGGAAGTCTTAAGAAAACTTCAATAACTTCAAAAAATGTTGCTGATTTTATTGGTCCAAAAATATTTCTTCCTGAGTTAGCAGAAAGAAATAGTATGCCAGGAATAGTTGTAGGTTTAGCTTGGACTGCGTTTGGCGGTGATATATTGTTTATTGAAGCGACAAAAATGTTAGGAAAAGGAAATTTAAAATTAACTGGTAGACTAGGTGATGTTATGAAAGAATCTGTTCAAGCTGCTATGTCCTTTGTAAGATCTAATGCACCTAAATATAATATTGATGAAAATTTTTATAAAAAATATGATATACATGTACATGTTCCAGCAGGAGCCATATCTAAAGATGGTCCATCTGCAGGAGTTGCAATGACAATTGCTATTATATCATTATTAACAAATATTCCTGTTAAATCAAGGTTAGGAATGACAGGAGAAACCTCTTTAAGAGGGAATGTCCTTCCTATTGGTGGATTAAGAGAAAAAGCAACTGCAGCACATAGAGCAGGCTTAAATCATATCATTGCACCATATGAAAATAAAAAAGATTTAGAGGAGATACCTGCTAAAGTTAGGTCAGAATTAAAAATTACATTTGTAAAAGAGGTTGATGAAGCCATAAAATTGAGCTTAAATTTAGATATAAATTAGGGCGATTAACTCAGTTGGTTCAGAGTGCCTCCCTTACAAGGAGGAAGTCGGGAGTTCGAGTCTCTCATCGCCCACCAAAAATAAACCCACTCATATGAGTGGGTTTTCTATTTATTCAGTGATAATCTTTTTCTCTACTGTTCCGTCATTATAAATATAGAAAAGTGGGGTATTCTTTTTTTTCTAATTTCCCCCCAGTCTAGGGTATTTCCAGTTATCTTCAATATTAAATATAACAACGAACAAACTGAGAACTAGTATACCTAAATTTACAGATTTTTTTCTTATTAAATATTCAGTAGCATATATTAAATTAAAAATTTTGTATATTTTTGTCCATGAAATATT
>Ga0209403_10002734_pt1 | contig 20639 bp, 22 predicted proteins | sample ArcticOcean_MG_C_8_FD_187440 | JGI IMG/M metagenome (GOLD analysis project Ga0209403, IMG submission 187440) | Marine microbial communities from western Arctic Ocean - ArcticOcean_MG_CB11_86 (SPAdes) (version 2) | ecosystem: Environmental > Aquatic > Marine > Oceanic | place: Arctic Ocean... | reverse complement strand
TTCCTATATGTTTTTGATAAATGGGGCCACAATGGTGGTATCTCAATTTTTACGAATTGGTATGTAAACGCAGATGGCAACGAAACCCACGACCCAGACGGACAGCAAGACAAAAAAGGCCGACGATAGCACGACGCCCAAGGCTGACGCGGTGAAAACCGAAGCGGCGGCAACTGAAACCCCGGCAGCAACAACTGACGCGGACGGTAGCAGCGGTGGCGGCAGCAAGAAATCTTCCGCTCCTAGCCGGCCCATCAGCTATTTCTCCTCCGTGTCGACCAACGAATATCGTTCCGGCTGGGACGATATTTTTAGCGCGGGCGGAAAAAAAGGGGCGCGCAAGGCGGGGAAATCCACCGCTGCGAATCGAAATAACAAGCTGCCCGTGACCATTACCCTGGATGCCGACGATCTGAATGAGGCAACCCGCCTACAACTGGAAGCTTTGTTTCGCCAGGATGCGAAGAAAAAACGCCTAAACTACGACAAGCTATCGGGCAACGGGCAAGTCCGCTGGGAAATATCCTGTAACATTTCCGACTGATCCAGAATAGCCCGGAACTGCTCTAATTGACGATCGGCTGGGATAGTATCCACAGACTGATCATGGTGTAGACGACCATCAGCACTAGCATGGGAATTTGACTGCGCTGCGCCGCACCGCGGTCGGCGAACACCCGCATCGCCATGATATGCGCGACGTAGACGGCTAGCACGTGGCCGATAATGATGGCGGTGATGGCTGTGTACCAGACCATCTTGGCGTTGACGATGCCAATATCGATCTGATAGGCGGCGGTGCCGAACAGGTCCCAGCCACGACCGAATGGATCCGAGGCCTGGGGAATGATGTACTGACCGGCGATCAACAGATACGAGAGATAGTGCGAGAGGTGATACGCTATGGCGATGGGGATCAGCGACAGCACGAAATAGCCGAATACATCGCGGCTGGGAACCCGGCCCCTGCTGCCGAACATCGCGATCGCGTGGCTGAAGATCAGGTAGACGGCGGCGAAGACGCAGGGCAGTACGGCCAGGGCGATGGTCTTGATCAGGACAATTAGATCGACACCGCCGTTTTGCAGTGCGATTAGGGGCGTGCGTAGGGTTTGGCTCTCGGCAATTTGTTCTAGGATACCCGCCCACATGGGGGTTTCAAGAATGCCATCGAAGGTAACGGTGGTCAATAAAAGTAGCACGAAACAAACGGTTGGGACTGGGACGGGGCGATCGCTCAACAGCCCGACCGCCGGCAAGCGCAGCTCCCACCGGCCAGCCTTTCCCACCGTTGGCGCGAACCGCGCCAGTAGGCCATAGACGGTGGCGAACGCCTCGCCATTCCGCAGCCATATCCCGCGCCCGAAGAGCGCCATGCCGGTCCACGTGAGGGCCGAATAAACGGCGATCATCGTGGCCAGGACGCGCGGTTGTTCGGCCTGCTCGGAAATTAGCTCCATCCAGGCGAAGGCAAGGAACAACAACACCGCGGGCCAGTGTCCCAGCCAGTCGGGATAGGCAAACGCGGGACGGAAGGCGCCCGCCGCCCGTTCGTACCAGGCGAATAGAATATTCCACGGGTTAACCAGGTCCCAGAGATTGCCGGCAAGGGCCGAAATGAAGGCCATTCCCACCCACCAGACGACCCAGATAAACGTCGGTGCGATGTTCTTTAACGGGTCCGGGTTGCCGAAGAAACCGGCGGCAAGCAGCAACAGGAAGAGCGCGACCGAGAGGCATCTTAAAGCGCCCAGCGTTACTGATGAACCCAGCCAGCCAGCGCCAGGCAAGGCCAGCAGATCAAAGCGCAGTGTTTCCCCCGAGCCACCACGCTGCCTCAGGAACCGGGCCATGACGATGAACGATAACAGCACCACGGCGCCGGCCGCCGTGAGGTAAAGTCCCAGGGGAAGGGGCAGGTCGTAGCGCACGCCGAAGGCATGGGCCGAGGCCGGCCAAGCGGTCAGTTGCAGCCCGGCGCCGATCCCGAATAGCGGCAAATTTTTCCGGTAGGATGTCTTCATGGTGCCGTTCTAGCGGTAATGGACTTGCAGATAAAGCGGGGTGCCGGGATCATGGCCATTGGACCCGTGGGCGCGGATGCATTATGGATCTCTCGCTGCGGATTTTGCCGGGCGGTCGCCCGCTAAATGGACTAATAAAACGTGACAACGACGAAACGCTTCATGCTGGCTACCGTAATATTTCTGTCGGCCTGGGGGCCGGCTGGGGTGCTAATTTCACCTGCTTTGGCCCATGGCACTGGTTCCGGCTCCTCGACGGGGGCCATGGCGCTGCTGATATTTCCGGCGGCGGCTATCTTGTTCGGTCTTTTCCTCGTCTTCACCCACGAGAAGAAGGGTTGGACCGTTCTTGTGACGGGTGGTGCCGGTTACGTGGGCAGCGCCCTGGTGCCCGAATTATTGCGGCGCGGACATTCGGTCGTCCTCCTCGACCTCTATCCCCATGGCGACGACGTTTTCAACGCCTTTCACGGCTATGAAAACCTGCGCGAGGTCAAAGGTGATATCAGGGACCAACCAACGCTCGAATTGGCGCTCAAGGGCTGTGACGGCGTTATTCATCTCGCGCACCTTTCAGACGGCTTGTCGCCTGATCGCGATAGCACGAAATCCGTCAACCACGACGCCTTTGGGCCTCTGGTCCGGGCCGCCAGGAAGGCTGGTGTCAAACGGTTCATGTATGCCTCGTCCTTCCGCGTCTACGGCGACCGGGGCGGGGCAGAAGCCACCGAGGATCTGCCGTTGGCCCCAGCCGGCGCGGATGCGAAAGACAAGGCATTTTGCGAGCAGGTCCTGACAGAGGAACGCGTATCCGGGTTTGTCACCTGTACGGTGCGGCCAGGGGCGGTCTGCGGCGACGGGCCCGGCCGGCGCCATGACAATATCGTCAGCACCTTTGCCAAGGCTGCCATCGACCAGGGCCAAATCCGGGTCTTGGGCGGCAACCGAAAACACCCCTTCATTCATATCGACGACATGGTGGCATTTTATCTGTTTCTGCTGAACCAGCCTGATATTAGAATTGATGGCAGGGCTTTCAATGCCTGCACCGAAAACCTGACATATCTTGAATTGGCGAAGGTCGTGAAGAATGTTGCTGGCGGGGATATATCCATCGACCTGGAACCGGCCGATGAACCCTATGCCTGTCACTTATCCACTGACAGAATGCGCCATCAGCTGGGCTTCGTGCCAACCCGCGGCGTCGAAGACGCCGTCCGTGATCGCATCGCCGCGTTACGAAAATCGGCTGACCTGCCCCGACATGAGGCAGCTTCATGATTCATGACGACCGCCCCGCGCACGAACCGAACAAACAGCGTCTATTAGTAATAGAATAGCAATGACAACGCCAAAAGGGCGGCACCCCACAGGGCCATGCTGCCGGTGGGCCAGGTGCGCGATAGGATGCCGTGGGGGCCGTGGGTGCGGAAAATCCGCCCGATTAGGCGCCGCAGTAGAAGTAGAACGCCGCGCGTCATTGCCGTCCAGGCGCGCCCGCCTGCAGCCATAATCCAGCCGATGATTCGGGGCGCGAGCCATCGATAGCTGAAATCAAAATCGAGCACCGTGGATCGTAGCTCCGGCGGGTAGAGACCGGTTCTTTGTAGTGTTGCGAAAGCAAGTCCAGAAAAAACCAGAAGCTGCAGCGTCGTGACCACATGGGACGTTGTATAAGGGGCGTAATCCACAGGGAAGGGCAGCAGCGCATACAGGGGTTCGGGATAGACGCCGATAGCAATACAGAGGAATGCAGCCAAGCCCATGGCCAACAGCATGTTGAACGGTGCTTCCTTGGGCCGTTTGCCGGAATCATGAGCGAAGAATGCGAAGAATGGGATCTTGATGCCTGAATGGTGAAAGACGCCGGCGGAGGCGAACAACAGCACCAGGAAGGGGATCACATAGCCTTCCTCGGCCACCGCCGTGAGGATCATGGATTTGGTCACGAAGCCGCTGAACAGTGGAAAAGCGGAGATGGATGCACCGCCGACAATGCAGAACCCGGTAGTCCATGGCATGGTCTTGTACAGTCCGCCCAATTCCGAGCCCTTGGCCGTGCCGGTGCGGAAAAGCACGGCGCCCATGGTCATGAACAAAAGCGCCTTATAGATGATGTGGGCGAAGGCGTGGCTGACCGCCCCGTTAATGGCCAGAGTAGAGCCAATGCCGACGCCTGCCACCATGAAGCCCAACTGATTGTTGAGGCTATAGGCCAGGACCCGGCGCAAATCGTTCTCGATCACCGCATAGAATATGGGGAAGGCGGTCATGGCCACGCCGATCCAGATCAGGACTTCGGTACCGGCGAAGCCGCGCGCCAGGGCATAGACCGCTAGTTTCGTGGTAAAGGCGCTGAGGAAGACCGTGCCCGTGACGGAAGCTTCCGGATAGCCGTCCTGCAGCCAGTTATGCAGCAGGGGAAATGCGCATTTTATACCGAATGCGAGCAGGATGAAGACACCGCCGGGGCTTTCCAGGCCGATATTATTGAAGGCAACGGAACCAGTGGCGTTGGCGTGCAGGGCCGCACCTGACAGCAACAGCACCCCCGAGACCATGTAGATCAGTAAACAGCGGAATCCGGCGTGGAAAGACCGGTCCGTTCTGGCCGCCCAGATCAGAAATACGGCTGCGATGGCTGCCAGTTCCCAATAAAAAAACAGTGTGATCAAGTCGCCGGCGAAAGTCGCGCCGATGGCAGCCCCCACATAGACCAGGGCAGTGGACTTTTCGAACGGGTCATTGTTGTGCCAAGCGAACAAGACACCCAGGACCGCCGCGATATAGAAAATATAGCCGAACAACAGGCTCAGCTTGTCGATGCGCACGTGGGTCTGCTCAAAACCAAATGTGGCCATGGAGCCAAAGCTGCCTGGCTCGAACGCTGTCAATTGCAGGATGCCAAGCAGCGGCAGAAGCAGTGTATAAGCTGAGCGCAGATTGCCCCGGAGAAACGGCACCAACACGGCGCCGCCGATCAGCAGCAGGCCGGGTGGAAACTCAGCGATCATAATAGTCCTCGCCGCGCATCAGAATCTTGCGTAGTTCGCGCGCTGTCAGCACTAGAGCGAAGGATACGAAAAACCCGAATAGGCCAAAAAATCCAAACCAGTGTTCGAACTCAAAAACCACATGCTTTTTGTAAAACGCGTCCGAGAAAAGCAATAATCCGCAGAGCACGACCAGGGCCCAGAACAGCTTGTAGACGTTGCGCATGTTGTCTAGCCAATAGCGTTTGTCGCCGTCCTTTTCCGGAGCATGATCATTTGGGTATGCTTTGGTCATGTCATATTCTCCTATTGGCCGACCAGGCGGGCTGCCAGTTCTAGCGCTGGACCAGGAATTAGGAACAACAAAATGGTTCCCGCCGCCGTAGTCACCAGAGCCAGGACGATGGGCAGCGGTGCTTCGCCATGTTCATGTCCATGGCCATCCGCCGCTTCCGGCTTCAGGAAGGCGGTATATAAAATGGGCAGGAAATAGGCCGCGTTCAATAGGGTAGAGCCGAGGATCACGGCCACGGCGAACCATTGTTCAACCTCCATGGCGCCCAATAGCATGTACCATTTTGATATGAAGCCCGCCGCGGGCGGCAGCCCGATCATGGAGAGGGCGCCAATGGCAAAAGCCCCCATGGTCCAGGGCATGCGGCGCCCAATCCCAGCTAGTTCGGAGACCTTTGTTTTATGGGCGGCCGTATAGATGGCGCCAGCGGCCATGAACAGGGTGATCTTGCCAAAGGCATGCACCGCGATATGCAAGGCCGCGCCCATGGTCGACAGGGGCGACAAGATCAATGCCGCTAGAATGACATAGGACAGCTGGCTGACGGTGGAATAGGCCAACCGGCGTTTCAGATTATCCTGACGCAGGGCGATGATGGAGGCCGTCAAAATGGTGAAGCCCGCCAGATACAGGGCCGCATCGGCCATGGCCAGTTCGCGCAAATAATCTAGGCCAAAGATATAGACAGATACCTTGAGCACCGTGAAGACACCAGCCTTGACCACGGCGACCGCATGTAACAGAGCGCTGACTGGGGTCGGCGCCACCATGGCTGCCGGTAACCAACGGTGCATGGGCATCAAGGCCGCCTTGCCGATGCCGTAGAGAAACAGCAGTAATAATATGCCTCCGATCAGCGGCGCGACATTGCCTGCCATGATGCCGCCCGGGGTGAAAGTGACGCTGCCCGTCAGGACCCAGGTGGCAATGATCGCCGGCAATAGCAAGACGATCGAACTGCCTAACAGAATGCCCAGATAGGTACGGCCCGCCTGGCGTGCCTCGTCATTCTTGTGATGGGTGACCAGGGGATAGGTGGAAAGGGTCAGGGCCTCGTAACAAATGAACAGGGTGAACAGGTTTTCAGCGAAGGCAAGGCCCATGGTCGCTGCAATGGCAATGGCGAAGCAAACATAAAAGCGTGTCTGGCGCGGCTCGTTATTGCCGCGCATATAGCCAATGGAAAAGACCGAATTGACGATCCATAAAAACGACGCGACGCAGGCAAATATCATGCCCAGGGGTTCAACCGCGAAAGCAATTTTTAGGCCTGGCACCGGCGCAATCAGGTCCAGGCGCACGGGCAGGCCGGCCAGGATCAGCGGCAAGATTGCTAAAACCACCATCAACAGGGCCATTGCCGTAGTCAGGGTGACGGCCTCGCGGAGATTGGGATATTTGCCAACAATCCAGATCGACAGGGCCGCGAATAGCGGCAAAGCAAGGGCTAGAATGATGAGCGTGGCGCCGGTCACTACATCTGCCCCCGCAGCAACAGGGTGGCGGCACTTTCCGACATCGCTACTGGTACACGGGTATCAATGCCGAAATAGATATTTGCCCCCGCCAGCAACAGGGTCGGCACCAGCATGGATAGGGGGGCTTCCGCGACGGCGCCGCGACCAGGGGGCGGCTCTTTGAAATACATCGCCTCGACCAGACGCCAGATATATACCAGCGCCAGCATGGAGCTTAACACGACCAGGACAACCAGCCACCACAGATCGGCCTGCAAGGCCGCCTGGACGAGATACCATTTGGAGATGAACCCGGCGGTTAGGGGTACGCCCAGCAGGCTCAATCCGGCGACGACGATGGCCGTCGTGGTCCATGGCATTTGCCGGCCCAGGCCCGCCATCTGTTCAATCCGGGTGGTGCCGATGCGATAGAAAATACAGCCTATGGCGCAGAATAGGGCTGCCTTCATAAGACCGTGATTAAATATATGAATGAGAGCGGCGGCGATCCCGGCGGAGGACGCTAGGCTGATGCCCAGGGTGATGTAACCGATCTGGGCGATCGAGGAGTATGCCAACATGCGTTTGATATCGCGCTGAAAAATTGCGCTGAACGAACCGGCGAACATGGCGATCACCGCCGGCACCAGCAGGACCCAGTGCAGGGGCAGGTTCAGAAACGCGAACTTGGCGCCGAATATCGTAAAGGTAAACCGCAGCAGGACGTATAGCGATACCTTGGTCGCCGTCGCCGCCATGAAGGCGGAAACAGCCGATGGCGCGAAGGCATAGGCGTTGGGCAGCCACAGATGGAGGGGAAACAGCGCTGCTTTCAGCGCCAGGCCAACGGTGATGAAGGCAAAGGCGGCCAGTACCGGGCGGCTATCCTGAAGGCTGGGAATTCGGGCCTGCATGTCGGCCATATTCAAGGTGCCGGTCATCATGTACAGCAAACCGACGCCGATCAGAAAAAAGGTCGCCCCGATGGTGCCCATGATCAGATATTGAAAGGCTGCCGTCAGCGCCTTGCGTTGCCCGCCCATGGCAATCAGGGCATAGCTGGATAGGGAGGAGATTTCCAAAAAGACAAAGACGTTGAAGGCGTCCCCCGTAACGGTGATACCCAACAGCCCGGTCAGGCACAGGATAAACATGCAATAAAACAGATGCTGGCTGCCGGGCCGAATTTCCCGGGCCACGCTGGCCGGGCTATAGGCCAGCACCACGGTGCTGATAGCGGATACCAGCATCAGGATAAAGGCATTGGCCGTATCGACCACATATTCAATGCCCCAAGGCGGGGCCCAGCCCCCCATGTGGTAACTGATGGCGCCATTGTGAAAGGTTAAATAGGCCAGGATGGTGGCGGTCACGGTGGCGGAGGCGGAGGCCGCGAACGCAATGATCCAGGCCAGCCAGGCCCGCCCCGCCAACAGGCACAAGGGCGCCGCCACAAGGGGCACCACCACTTGCAACGCCGGCAGATGGTGCGTCAGGTCAGCAATCAGGCCGCTCACGTCTCGCCATCCGCGAGGTTCAGCTCGTCTTCCTCGATGGTGCTATAGCTTTCACGGATGCGCACGACTAGGGCCAGGCCCAGGGCGGTGGTGGCGACGCCGACCACGATGGCGGTCAGGATCAGCACATGGGGGATCGGGTTGGAATAGATCGAGAAGCGGTCATCCAGGATCGGCGCCGTGCCGCCCGTGACCTTGCCCATGGAGATATACAGCAGGAAGACCGAGGTTTGGAAAATGTTCAGTCCCACCAGTTTCTTGATCAGATTGCTGCGCGCCACGACCGTGTAAAAACCGACCATCATCAGGAAAATGGCGATCCAGTAATTGTAATGATCCAGAATGGCCTGCAGCATCTAGCGATCCCGCCCGGCGAAGAGGAAAAAGATCGTGATCATGGTGGCCGCCACGGTGGTGCCAACGCCGAATTCGATCACCATGATGCCCAGATGTTGTCCCGCCACCGGGTCCGCGCGTAGGACGCCGTAATCCAAAAAATCACCGCCACCCAGTAAGCCGGCATAACCCGTGCCGGCAAAAATCAAAACGCCGGCGGCAATCAGGCTGGTGACTACCGCCGGAGGGGCCACCTTACGGGCATTTTCCAGGCCGAAGATCAAACCGTATAGAATAAAGGCCGAGGCCAGGATGACGCCGGCCTGAAAGCCACCCCCCGGTCCGAAGTCGCCATGGAACTGCACATACAAGGCGAACAGCATGATGAACGGGATCAGCAGTTTGGAGATGATGCGCAGGACACGGTGATGCCTCATGCCGTGCCCCCGCTGTCACGGTCATCGCCGTCTGTTTTCGCCGCCGGCTCGTTCTTGATACCGGCATCGTCGCCCTTGCGCCCGCCCAGCAACAGCATGACCGCAACCCCGGCCGTGAAGATGACGGTCACCTCGCCCAACGTGTCATAGCCGCGGTAGCTGGCCAGGACAGAGGTCACCACGTTGGGCAGCCCGACCTCGGCGAAGCTTTCATTCAGATAACGCGGCGCTACGTGAAGGTTCACAGGCGCATTGGCATCGCCAAAGGCCGGCATGTCAAAGGTGGCATAAATCAACGCGGCGCCGGTTAGGGTCACCACCACCAAGGGCAGCAGTGGCCGGTGCGCCGCCGGCCTTTCGCGCTCGCCGGTCAAGGCCAGAACGGCGATCATCAATACTGTGGAGATGCCCGCGCCCACGGCGGCTTCGGTAAATGCCACATCGACGGCATCCAGGGCCACGAACATGGAGGCGGCCAGCAGACTGTAGATGCCTGACAGCATAACCACGGCAAACAGGCTGCGCAGGCGCAATATGGCGATTGCCGTGGCCCCCATGAAGGTCAGCAGGGCGATATCGATCAGGGTAATGATCATGTCTCATCGGCCTTGCCGGTCTTGCCACGGCCCGTTTCAGGGGCCCGCCAGGGCCGCAATCCCGCCGCCATGGCCGCCCGCGCCGTGGCGTGGCTTGTCGTTGGCGAGGTGAACAAGAGCAATACCGCTATGATTAGTAATTTAATAGCGACAATGGCAGCCTCTGCTTGCAACAGCAAACCCAGCAGGATCAGGCCCGCGCCCATGGTATCGGTCAGGCCGGCGGGATGCAGGCGGCTGTAAAAATCAGGCAGTCGTAGCATGCCAAAAGCGCCTATCATCACAAAGGCCGCCCCCGCCAGCAGCAACAGCCAACTCAACCCGTCCACCAGTTGCCCAATCATCGCTGGTCCCCGATATCGTCCGTAGGGGCGGGCGCGAAATCTCCCGGGTGGGCGACATCGCCGTACTTGACGTATTTCAAGACCGCGACTACGCCAATGAAGTTGATCAAGGCATAGACGATGGCGATGTCGAGGAAATCCGGCCGGCCCGTAAGAAAGCCCAGCACGGCAATCAACAATACGGTCTTGGTGCCCACGGAATTGACCGCTAGGACGCGATCGAACACCGTCGGGCCCAAAAATGCGCGGGCCAGGGTGAGGCCCAGGGCGATCAGGACGGCAAAGGCGGTCATGGTGAACATCAGGATTGTCCCTCCACGGCCGAGATCCGGCGATCCATCTCGCCGTCCAGCACGCCAGCCGCCGCCCCATCATGCAGGGCATGCACCCGGATTACGCCAGGGTCAAGATCAACCGCCACGGTACCGGGCGTCAAGGTAATGGAATTGGCATAAAGCACCTGACCCAGATCGGTTTTCTGACTGACCGGGGCATCGAACAGGCTGGGCGCGATGGGTAGAGAGGGCGAGATCACCCGCCTCGCCACATCGATGTTAGCCTTGATTATCTCCGATATTAGCCATGGCACATAACGCAGGCCGGCCCAGGTGATATGCAGTGGCACGCCTTCATGATCGATCACGTCCATGCGTACGGCAATCCATACACAGAAGGTGACGGAAGCGGCGCCAAGGCTCAACAGCAAGATCTGAAAATAGCCCGACAACAACAGCCAACCGGCGCTTAAGGCCAGGCAAAGGCCAATGGCATGGATCATTTGGCGGTAGCCTACCCCGCCACCATCCGCATTGTCACGACTTGCCACCACGACCCTATTCTATTCCATGTTCGATTTTTCGGAAGACTAGTATGAGCCGGGCCATTATTGCCAGCAGAAAGCGCATCTTCGCAAGTTGGAGTGATATTTGTGGCGATGATTTGATCCAATTTCCCACCTTCCCGGCCCACCATAGGTCAATTCCAAGTTGCCAGGACTTGTCTGTGGCGGTTAGAGTTATACCTTAAGGGACTGTTAACTCGTAAAGTACAGTGAGTATTCAGCTGTTTGGGGGCACATACTCACAAGGGGAAGCGAGTCAAATGGCTTTGAATGCAAATAACCTCGATGTTGGCAACAATGTTGACAAGGTCGAGAACGCTGGGAACGTAGAAAATTTAAGTGTCGAATATCGTACCGAGGATTTGGCGGATACCGAGAGCATTGTCAAAGACGGGCCTGTAAAATGGTTTGATGCCGTAAAAGGCTACGGTTTCTTTGTACCGGGCGATAATTCCGGCGATGTATTAATCCACAAATCGGTCCTGCGCGACGTTGGCATAGAGATCATCTATGAAGGCACCACAGTGGTTTGTGAGGTGGTGCAGCGGGAGCGGGGCCAACAGGCGACTCGTGTAATTTCCATGGACGATAGCAGCGCGATAGCACCAATGCCAAAACCGATCTGGCCTGTCGGCCAGACCCAGCCGGCCACGGTTGAAGCCGAAGGCGATTTCGTTGATGCCACGGTAAAGTGGTTCAATCGGGTCAAAGGCTATGGCTTTGTCTCCTGTGGCGAGGGCACCGACGATATATTTGTCCATATCGAAACTTTGCGCCGTTTCGGTGCCGACGATGTATTGCCGGGCCAGGCATTGCAGATACGAATCGGTAACGGGCCCAAGGGTCCGCTGGTGGCCGAGATCAATTTCACCTAGGCACCAGCATCAAAATTGATGTTTCTGGCAGGTTTTCTAATAAACTTTTCGTGATCGATTGGCAGTATCGGTGGTCCGCGCGTTTTGCGCCTCGTCTCTTTGTAAGCAGTTATTTTAATTCGACGGCATAGTCGCTGACGGGGCGGACCGCGCTGATCAATCCCTGGTCTTTTAGAAACTGCGCCATGCGCCGATAGCGGCCCTGATCCAGGGCGGCGGGCCGCAGGGCAAAGCGAGGCAGAGTATCGCGAAAGGCGCGTCTATTCAACTCGTCGTTTAGATCCTTGTGGCCCTTGATGAACAGGTCCCAGCCCTGGGCCGGATGGTTGATCAGGAATAATACGGCGGCCTCCAAGGCCGTCACAAAGCGGCTTAGCCGAGCATCGCCTAGGCGATCGGCGTGGGCCACCACGATCAATTCGTCATAGGCGGGAACCCCTTCTTCCTCGACGTAAAAGGCACGGCCGGGGCGTTTGACTATATCCATCTGGTTCAATTCGAAATTGCGATAGGCGCCGATGACCGCATCGACCTGGCCGGAAATTAGGGATGGAGAGAGTGAAAAGTTGACATTGATCAGCGTCACATCTTCCAGGCTCAAGCCCGCCTTGCGCAGCATGGCGCCCAATATGGCATCCTCGAACCCGCCGACCGAAAAGCCGATCTTGCGGCCCTTCAAATCGGCAATGGCTTTGATCGGTCCGTCTCTGAGCACGACCAGGGAGCTAAGCGGCGTCCCGACCAAAGTCGCGATGCGGCGCAAGGGAAGGCCCCGGTCCACATGCAAATGCAGTTGCGGTTGGTAGGATATGGCCAGGTCGGCCTTACGGGCGGCGACTAGCTTGGGCGGATCATTGGGATTGGCGGGGGCCGTCAACTCAACCTCAAGACCGGCCTGGGCAAAAAAACCTTTCTCCTGGGCGATGATTAAGGTCGCGTGATCGGGATTGACGAACCAATCTAACAACACCGTCAGTTTGTCCGCGGCCTGGGCCGGCAGGGCGCCGAGGCAGAGAATGAGTGTCAACGAGATGGTAATTTGTCGCATGTCGTGAGTTCCCTTAATCGCTAGGTAAAGTGTCCGGCTGCCAGGGCAACAGACGCCGCAGCAGCCAATCCAGGGTGAAAAAAATCGTTACCGCCATCGCCGCCAGGACGAACAGGGCAGCGAACAGCAAATCTATCTGCATGCGGCCATTGGCATGCAACATCAGATAGCCCAGGCCGACGGAAGAGCCGACCCATTCCCCGACCACCGCGCCAATGGGCGCCACGGCCGCCGCCACGCGGAGGCCCGAGGCCAGGGCCGGCAGGGCGGCTGGGATTCGGATGTGGCGCAGGATCATCCACCGGCCGGGGCCATGGCCGCCCGCGGTCATGGTTTGGGCCAGGTCAAGCCAGCCGGGCTCGGTCCGGCGCAGGCCATCCAGGAACGCGGCAGTGACGGGGAAGAAGATTATCAGGCTGGCCATCATGACCTTGGAGGCCAAACCATAGCCTACCCACAGCACCAGAACGGGCGCTAGGGCAAACACTGGAATGGCTTGCATCACCACCAATAGGGGCAACAGCCAGCGCCGCAGGCTGGGAAACCAACTCAGGCCGATGGCGCTGGCGATGCCGAGGCCGCTGCCGAAGATCAGGCCCAGTACGATCTCGAGCAAGGTGACCGTAGCGTGCCGGCCAATCAATCCCAAATGCCCCGCAAGGCTTTTCAGGACCAGCCAGGGCCCAGGCAAGATAAATGGCTCGACCCCGGTGGCCCAGACCAGCGCCTGCCAGCCGGCCAGCAGGACGGCAAACGAGATTAGGGCGCGTCGCGTGGTTTGCATGCCAATCCCTCATCCCGCCAGGTCGCGCAGAATTTGCGCGGCCAGGCCATGCAGCGCGGGATCGTCCGACGGTCTGGGCGGTAGGCCCAATGGGTCGAGCGGTTCGCTAATGCGGGCCGGATCGCCGCTTAGAACGAGGACCCGGTGGCCCAGGCGCAGGGCTTCCAAGGGGTCATGGGTGACCAGCAACGTGGTCCGCCCGATCAGCAATTCCGCCGCCAGATCTTGTAGCCGCAGGCGGGTCAATGCATCCACGGCCGAGAACGGCTCGTCCATCAAAATCATCGGCCGGTCTTCCATCAAGGTGCGGGCCAGGGCGGCCCGCTGCCGCATGCCGCCCGACAGGGCGGCGGGCAGGCTGTTGGCTTCGCCGGCCAGACCCACCCGTTGCAGCAATAGCGCGGCCCGCGCCCGATCCGCCGTTTCGCCCCGTAGCCGGGCGCCCAGGGTGACATTGTCAAATACGCTGAGCCAGGGCAGTAGCAAGTCACGTTGATCCATATAGGCGATGCGCCCCACGATTGGGCCGCCGTCGCTGGTCTCCAGATGTTGGGCCGTGGCCTCGGGCGCAATGCCGGCGATCAGGCGCAGCAGGGAGGATTTTCCAACCCCCGATGGTCCCAACAGACAGGTGGTCAGTCCGGCTGGGACATCCAGATCCAGCTGGTTAAACACCCGTTTGTCGCCGAAGGTCAGGGCGCCGCCACGCAAGGCAATGCCGATGGCGGGCGTGTCCGGGCTCAGGGCTGTCGTAATATCAGAATTTTGGGCAGGCAATGGACGCGTCCCTCCGCCGGTACGATCCGGATCAGGTTCAAGGGGTCGTCCTTTGTCAGGATCCTCTCAGCCGCGATGACGGCTCCCCCCGCTTTGGAGCCCTTATCATAGGGCCGATCATGGGCCATGCAAGGAAAACAGATGTCCCCGTCCGCAACATGTGATCTGTCTATTCTAAGAGCAAGCCAAAAGCGCGGAATGTGATGTAATGGGACGTCGCTTGACCCTATGATCGCGCTTTGGATCAAGGGTCTTCGTAAAAATGAGCAGGAAAACGACAGTCGTGCAGTCTCCTTCAAAAACATCGTTTTCAGAGCAACTCCGCGAGGGCAGCGAACCGGATTGGCAGGCGGCTACGGAACATCGCTTCGTCGGTGAACTGGCCAACGATCTGATCACTGATGCCGATTATGCCCGGTATCTGGTTCTCGACTACGCCTTTCTCGACATCCTAGTCTCCCATGTGGGTCAAGCCGTCACGACGGCGCCCAACATGGCCGATAAAAGGCGGTATTCCAGTTTTTTAGGTGTCCTGACCGGTGACGAGGACGACTACTTTTTACGCGCCTTTGCCGCCATGGGCGTCAGGGAAGGAGAATGGCGCCAACCCTCGGACCATGCCGTTGTCACGGGATTTCGAGAGGTCATGCTGGGGGACGAACGAAAATTCACATACGCGGACGTTCTGGCCAGCCTGCTGGCGGTGGAGTGGGTCTATCTGACCTGGGCCCAATCAGTGGCGGCGTGCACACCGGCCCGCTTTTACCTCAAGGAATGGATCAATCTACACACGGATCTGGGTTTCGAAACTTTCGTTACCTGGATGCGCTCGGAAATGGACCGCCTGGGTCCAACTCTATCCGGCGGCGAATGCCAAAACGTGCAGGATATTTTTATTCGCACGGTCAAATTGGAAGTCGCATTTTTCGATGCGGCGTACGGGAAATAAAACTAACAGATCTTCAGATATGCAAATTGAGCATCCGGCTGTCGTTGGGCACCACCACGCCAACCCCAATTAGCCATCAGATGGCGGTCCCCCGTTACCTAGAGCGCTCGTTCGCACGGCGATACGAACTTGGGCTTTGATAGCATTCCCGCTTGAAGGCGAGGCTGAAGGTCCCTTCCGATTTATATCCGACCCGCTCCGCAACTTCGAACAGCGGCAGGTGCTCTGATCGCAAAATTTCTTTTGCTTTGAGCACGCGCCAGTTGGTCAGGTAGTTCATGGGTGTATCGCCAACCAAACCCTTAAATCGTGCTGCCAAGCCGCATCAAGATGCCTCGCGCCACCATGTCCTCTCTTTCACCCCGAAACCTTTGCCATTGGTGCTATATTGCCCCATCGTCGCTAGGACTATCGCAAAGACCGTTGGCGCAATAAAAAAATTGAGGGCGGAAACATGGACCTAACAGGTGAGTATCGCATCGCCGCATCGCGGGAGCGGGTGTGGGAGGCATTGAACGATCCGGAAATCCTAAAGGCCAGCATTCCCGGTTGCAGCGATTTGCAGGCGGGGGGTGATAACAGCTTCACCGCTACCGTGACCGCCAAGGTGGGGCCGGTGAAGGCAAAATTCCAGGGCCAGGTGACCCTGTCCGACATGGATCCGCCCAACGGCTATACCATTCAGGGCGAGGGCAAGGGTGGCGCGGCCGGTTTTGCCAAGGGCGGGGCCAAGGTCACCCTGGTCGCAGATGGCGACGACACGCTGTTGCGTTACGAGGTCAATGCCAATGTAGGCGGCAAGTTGGCGCAGATCGGCTCGCGCCTGATCGACGGCACGGCGAAAAAGCTTTCGGGGGAATTCTTCACCACATTTTCGGAACTGGCGGCGGGTCCCGCGCCGGTACCGGTGGTGGCGGGCAAACCTGGGATCGCGACCGATGTGACGCCCGCCATGATTGAGGCGGCGGGCCGCGACGGCGACGGCGGTCCGGAAATGCTGCGTGTGCGTAATGCGGATATGGCCCGGGACGGGTTGTTGTCAGATCGGCATAGACCTACGGAGACCAAGAGCAGTGGCCTGCCGCGCTGGGTTTGGCTGGGCGGCCTGATAATCATCCTGATTGCGATTTTGGCGGTCCTGCGGGGCGATTAGGCTCACAAATTCGAGAGTTCGACGCCTGTGTGCCTATTCCGTGCTTGACCTTGGGACGCAGAGGCGAAACACTTCGTTCACCGGGAAGGGGCGGTCGTACGCGGTGGTCTCCTTACCCAGATTTATAGTCGGCAACGAACGACAGGGAGGTTGCGCATGCCAACGGTTTCAATGACCGTGAACGGTCAGGCTGTGAGTGGCGAGGTTGAAGGCCGGACGCTACTGGTTCAGTTTCTTCGGGAAAATCTAAATTTGACGGGCACCCATGTGGGCTGTGACACCAGCCAGTGCGGTGCCTGCGTGGTGCATGTGAATGGCGATTCCATGAAGTCGTGCACCATGTTGGCGGCACAGGCGAACGGCGCCGATGTTATCACCATCGAAGGGCTGGCAAAGGGGGGCGAAATGCATCCCATGCAACAGGCTTTCATGGATAATCATGGGCTGCAATGCGGCTTTTGCACGCCGGGCATGGTGATGAGCGCCATCGACCTGGTGGTGAAACATCCAAACCCGGACGAGGCCACGATCCGGGCCGAACTGGAGGGCAACATCTGCCGTTGTACGGGCTACCACAACATCGTCAAGGCGGTGCAACAAGCCGCCAAGGTCATGGGGGGCTGATATGGTTGAGAATGGCATTGGCGCCAGTCTGCGGCGCAAAGAAGATAATCGCTTTCTAACCGGCAAGGGCAACTATACCGACGATATTAACCGTCCGGGGCAAACACATGCTTATCTGCTGCGTTCGCCCCATGCCCACGCCACCATCAATTCGATCGAAATCGCGGCGGCGAAATCCGCGCCCGGCGTGGTCGCCGTCTTCGTCGGCCAGGATCTGGTGGCGGACGCCGTTGGCGGCTTGGTCTGCGGCGCCTCGGTTACCGGCAAGGGCGGCGAGGTGAATAAAGCCCCGCCGCGCAACGTGCTGACCATGGACAAGGCGCGCTTTGTCGGCGATCCCATCGCCGTGGTGATCGCCGAAACCCTGGCCCAAGCCAAGGACGGCGCCGAGTTGATCGCGGTGGATTACACGGAGCTGCCCTCGGTGGTTTCCACCTCCGGCGCGGACGCGCCTGGCGCGCCTCAATTGCACGAAGAATGTCCCGACAACGTGGCTTTGGACTGGGAATTGGGCGACAAGGCGGCGGTCGATGCGGCCTTTGCCTCGGCCGCCAAGACGGCGTCCGTTGATTTGATCAACAACCGCATGGTCACCAACCCCATGGAGCCGCGGGCGGCGGTGGGCGAATACAATTCGGGCACGGACGAGATCACGCTCTATGTGACTTCGCAAAACCCGCATGTGCATCGCCTGGTGATGTCAGCCTTCATGAACATAGCGCCGGAGCACAAGTTCCGCGTGGTGGCGCCTGATGTAGGGGGCGGCTTCGGCTCTAAAATCTTCACCTATAATGAGGAGGCGATCTGTGCCTGGGCCGCAAAAAAGATCAATCGCCCTGTCAAGTGGACGGCCGATCGGTCGGAGGCTTTCCTGTCTGATGCTCATGGCCGGGATCATGTGACCACGGCGGAAATGGCCCTGGACGCGGATGGCAAGTTTTTGGCCATGCGAGTATCGTCCAAGGGCAATATGGGGGCCTATCTGCAATTATTCTCGGTCTCCATCCCGACTTTGTTTCATGGTTTCCTATTGGCAGGGCAATACACTACCCCGGTGATATATCTGGAAATGCGTTGCGTCATGACCAACACCGCGCCAGTGGATGCCGCGCGCGGCGCGGGTCGGCCCGAGGCGACCTATCTGCTGGAACGCCTGGTTGATGTTTCGGCCTTGGAGATGGGGCTGGACCCGGCGGAAATCCGACGGCGCAACTTCATCAAGGCGGAGCAGATGCCCTATCAGACGCCGGTCGTGCAGTGTTACGATTCCGGTGACTATGACGCCAGCCTGGATAAGGTCCTGGCCAACGCCGATTATGACGGCTTTGCCGCCCGGAAGGCGGAGGCAAAGGGACGGGGCAAACTGCGTGGTATTGGTCTTTCGGCCTATATAGAGGCCTGCGGCGTGGCGCCGTCGGCCGCCGTTGGCTCGTTGGGTGTTGGGGTTGGCCTGTGGGAATCTGCCCAGGTCCGCTTTAACCCAACCGGTGGCGTGACGGTTTTCACGGGCACCCATTCCCATGGCCAGGGTCACGAAACGGCATTTGCCCAACTGGTGACCGAGCGTTTGGGCGTTCCGGTAGAAAATGTCGAGGTGGTGCACGGCGACACCGACAAGGGGCAGTTTGGCATGGGCACCTATGGTTCCCGTTCCCTGCCCGTGGGCGGTGTGGCGATCGTCAATGCCTGTGACAAGATCATCGCCAAGGGCAAAAAGATCGCGGCCCATACCCTAGAAGCGTCCGAAGATGACATCGAATTCGGCGAAGGTAATTTCACTGTTGCCGGCACCGACAAGACGATGAGCATCGCCGAGGTGGCCTTCACGGCTTATGTGCCCCACAACTACCCGGAAGGGGTGGAGCCGGGGTTGGACGAGATCGCCTTTTTCGATCCCTTGAACTTCTCCTTCCCCGCTGGGGCCCATGTTTGCGAAATAGAGATAGACCCGGATACCGGCACCTTGGAGATAGTCAATTACACGGCGGTCGATGACTTTGGCGTTCTGGTCAATCCGATGATCGTCGAGGGTCAGGTCCATGGCGGCCTGGCCCATGGTATCGGTCAGGCCCTGCTGGAAGGCTGTGTCTATGATGATGACAGTGGCCAGTTGATCACCGGCTCGTTCCAAGATTACTGCATGCCGCGGGCCGATAATCTGCCATCATTCAATGTCGATTATGCCCCGACCGTCCCAATTCATAATCCATTGGGCGTTAAAGGTTGCGGTGAGGCGGGCGCCATCGCGGCCCCGCCGGCGGTTATAAACGCCATCGTCAATGCTTTAGGGATCAAACATCTGGACATGCCGGCCACAGCTGAAAAAGTGTGGCGCGCCGCGCAGGCGGCCGGTTAGGCCAGGGGAGGAGAGATAAATGTACGACTTTAACTACCATACCGCTTCCAGCCTTGATGACGCGGTTGCCAAGCTTGGCGCAGCGGAGGACGGCACGGTCATGGCCGGCGGTCAAACACTGATCCCGGTTCTCAAGCAGCGTCTGGCTAACCCGACGGACGTGGTTGATCTGTCAGGCATTGCTGGATTGTCGGGTATCTCGGCCAGCGGCGACAGCGTCACCATCGGCGCCATGACCCGTCATGCCGATGTCGCCAATTCATCCGATGTTCCCGCCGCCCTGTGCGCCGTAGCGGAAGGCATTGGAGATGCCCAGGTGCGCAATCTCGGAACCCTGGGCGGTTCCATCGCCAATAATGACCCGGCGGCGGATTATCCTGCAGCCTTGTTGGGTCTGGGCGCCACCATCACCACCAATCAGCGTGATATTGCCGCCGATGATTTCTTCACCGGTCTGTTCGAAACGGCGTTGAACGAAGGTGAGATCATTAAGAGCGTGACCTTCCCGAACGCTACAAAAGCGGCCTATGTCAAATTTCCTAACCCGGCGTCGCGTTATGCCCTGGTTGGGGTCTTCGTGGCCCAGGCGGCGGATGGCGTGCGCGTCGCGGTGACCGGCGCGACCGACTGTGTCCGTCGCGGGCCGAAGCTGGAAGCGGCTTTATCAGCCAACTGGTCGGTCGATGCCCTGGATGGCATCACGATCCCAACCGAGAACCTGAACAGTGATATCCATGCCAGCGCTGAATACCGCGCCCATCTGATCGTTGTCATGGCCAAGCGGGCCGTGGCCGCTGCCGGCTAGGGTAACCAACCGGATCACGCGAATTGGCGGAGGGGCTTTGGCCTCCCCGCCTTTTCTTTGTCTGCAAAAGGACCTAGTTTGCCGAACATGAGTACAGCCATTCCAAAAGATATTGATGCCACGTTGGCGTTGCTGACGGCGGGCGACTACATAGCCGACCGCAGTCTGGCGACGACCCTGTTTCTGGCCCTGAAAATGGGCCGGCCCCTGTTTCTGGAGGGCGAGGCCGGGGTTGGCAAGACCGAGATCGCTAAAGTGCTATCGGCGACCCTATCCCGCCCCCTGGTGCGCCTGCAATGTTACGAGGGGCTGGATGTGGCCTCGGCCGTGTATGAGTGGAACTACGCCCGCCAGATGATTGAAATCCGCCTGGCCGAGGCCAGCGGCGAGATTGACCGAGACCGTCTTGGTCAGGATATATTTCGCAG
>Ga0209403_10002732_pt1 | contig 20644 bp, 12 predicted proteins | sample ArcticOcean_MG_C_8_FD_187440 | JGI IMG/M metagenome (GOLD analysis project Ga0209403, IMG submission 187440) | Marine microbial communities from western Arctic Ocean - ArcticOcean_MG_CB11_86 (SPAdes) (version 2) | ecosystem: Environmental > Aquatic > Marine > Oceanic | place: Arctic Ocean... | reverse complement strand
TGTAGATCTCTTTTTTTAAAACTTATTACATAAGCTTTTTAAAAAAAATTATAAATGTAGCTTGGCCCTCTCATCTGTAAAAACTACTTCACCTTTCAGCCATTTTAAATAATTTTTAGTTTTTGCTAATCTAGCCTCCAACTCAACTTTTTCTAACCCGCGTGCTTTTTCTAAATCTTCTCTAATCTGAATGAGTTTTTCCTCTTCTCCCGATATACTTTTCAACATTTCTTTTCTTCTCTTCTCCCTTAAGTCCATAACATGCTCTGCATCAACCTGTTCTAAATATCTGGTTAATATTTCTTCCAACTTGTTAGCTTTTTCTGGCATTGTAGGGGCAAGGTCATTGGCCTCCTCGATATCATTGACGACATCAAATAACCATGTTTTTCTCGAGTCAATGTTTTTTATCAGCTTATAGTTACCTAACCTAATTGCTGATTCAGGTTCCCCATTAAACCAAGGGAAATGGAAGATAAAGGCTTCAGTGTTTCTACTTACTGAGCCAGAATTACCATTCTTGAATACCGATACCAAACTTCCTCCATCAAATTCTGAAGACAGTTTATTAGGGTTTCCTATGATTTCACTCACTGTTGGAAAGATATCCCAGCCTGCGATTGGAACATTACAATATTCTCCAGATAAAACATTAGGCCCCCTTACAACGGTTGGCACCCGTATGCCACCCTCCCACAGATCAGCTTTGCCCATTTGCAGAGGATCATTTCCACGAAAACCACCACCATTATCACTGGTAAAAATAATATAGGTATTCTCTTTTATCCCCAGTTCATCAATTTTATCTAAAATCATTCCAAATCCAGTATCAAGATCCTCAACCATTGCAGCATATGAAACCATGCCCTGATTCAGCGGCGGAGGAGGTAATTCAAAATCTCTTGGAGTACTTTTTTTACCTGGTTTTTTATTCCTATATTTTTCCTTGGTTGATTCTAGTGCATAGTTTTGCACATGAACTGCATAATAAGAAACCTGCATAAAGAAAGGGTTATTATTAGATGCTTGCTCAGACATAAAATCACATGCCCTGTCAGAAATTCCAAAAGTTTGTTTAGGGTCTTCATCGGCGTTTCTAACACCTGGAGAAACCCAATCACCCTCCCCGTTTCCTGTTTTACCATCGCTGACGTCATAACCAACCTCAGATGGCGTTAACGACTGGTGCCATTTTCCGAAGTGCGCGGTTTTATAATTTGGATTTGCAGATTTAATCATTTTCGGAAGAGGGGTTTCTTTTTCTGGTGACGCATGCCAATCTTTCAAGGTTGAATGCTTAAGCTTAGCTGGTGTTTTACCATAAAGAATACTATATCTGGTTGGGGTACATACTGGAGCAGGGGCATATGCACTTGAAAAAACCAATCCATCTTTTGCTAGTTTTTCAAGATTAGGTGTCTCATAAAAATCGCTTTTAGAATCATCACGATCTTCTATCATTTTAACAGAAGTATCATTCCAACCTTGATCATCTGTTAAAATTAATATAATGTTTGGTTGAACTTTGTTAGCCTCACACGATAGGAAGAAAAACAATATAAATAAAGTTAATAGAGTATCTTTTGTTTTTTTAATCATTGTAGATCTCCTTATACTACTACGGTCGTCATTGCAAACGATTGCAATGAATACTAGAAATATACTACTAAATTAATGTTAAAACTTATCAAAATATCTTATTTTTTCAAATACTCGTTTAATCTGTCTCTTTGTCCTTGGTCTCTGGACTCTAGCTGAAATAATTCAGTAGATATATTTTCTTTTAGATGATCATACGGTGGCCATCGATCCGATTCATTTGAATGAAATTATTTTGCAAAGATAAATCTCATAAATACTGTGTAGCGGGCGTATTTCTCTGTCCAGGCTCTCGCGCCATGCCGTAAAAGTGGCGTAAAGACAATTACATCTCCGGCGTTTACAGGGACATTTACAACAGTAGGAGGATCGTCATAAAGAGTTATATCTCCAGGGATTTTAAAATTCCCTTTATGTGACCCTGGAAGGCAGGTAAAACCTAGATGATTCGGAATGTCAACCAGTGAAACACCTACATTCACAAAGCTAGCAAAAATATTATTGTTGGCAATGATAAACTGCTGATTAGGCTCTTGAAAACCACCCTCAAAGCCACTATGCAATTCCGTATCACTTTCTTGCTGAGTCGATTTTGATAAAAGTACATCATAGACACGACTATTACCATTTTGAATACCATTGATGAAGCGAAGAATATTCTTATTTAATACAAGGCGCTCAAAAACTTTTTCAACATAATGGAAATTATACAAGAGCTTTGCTGCTGAACCATCGAAGTTAGAGCTAATTGGATCAGGTAATATATTTTTAGAATCAAACCAAGATTCAGCATGGGATATCATTTCTTTAATATCTTCATTAGGTACAGCACCTTTTATCACAAAATAACCTCGCAAGTCAAAATACCATTTTTCGAAATCTGTTAACATCTAAGCACTATTTAATGTGTTATTAGATCTATTTTGGTAAATATTTTTTAACCGGCTAACTATCTTTTTTTCTTGGTGGATATTTTTCTTTTCTAACTCATAAAGTTCGTCATTTATGTTATCTTTATATTCTTCAAATGCATGGCTACTATATCCCTCATCAATATATTTTCCAAAAACATACCTATTAAAAATTGTATATCTAGGATAATCTAATTCCCATTTTCTGCTGGTGTGTAAAAGATTCGGTACAAAAACAATTGCATCACCCGCAGTGAGCTCGAAAGATTGGATATATTCTTTGTAAGGATCGTCTGATTCTATTAGTGGAGTATTAAAGTTTGATTTATGACTACCAGGAATTAAACCAATTCCATGATCATCTGGCACATCCACTAACGTTACAGAAACATTAACATAGCCACTATGAATGATACCATTAACTACTTGATAGCCAATTAATGGATTAATAAATGACTCGAAGGGATAATTATACCCATTTGTGTCTCTATGTAGAAGAACATTTCCGTCTTCTATAAATTTTTGAAGTTTATTTTCCTGATTTTTATTTGGATGTTTTTTTCGCTTTTGATCTTTCGTTAATTTGATTACTGAAGAAAACATCAGCCTAGGGTTGTGCAGAAGAATACTACTAACATATTTCATAATCCTATGATTGAGAATCAAGTCTTGATATTTTTCATCAACATAATGCATATTCTGAAAAACGGTAGATTCTAGAGATCTTTTTAATGGATGAGGTACTTTTTCCTCAGGGAGTTGGCTCCAACTCTCAAATTTATCGATAAGATAATTGGCTTCATCTTTTGTTATCACGTTTTTGACAATCATATAACCATGAGTATCAAAAAACCAATTCTCTTTTTCGCTCATTAATGTTTCAAATTTTAGACTATTGTAGTCTGCAATAATCTGATTCATTTTAATCATATTCAATTATTCCTATTATCATATTCAATTATTCCTATTAAAATTCCTATTTTACTACAACAAATTTTCCCACTTGAATGCTACCAGTAGATTGGGATTCCGCAGTAAAAAGATAAACACCACTTGCAATAGTCTGACCGACATCAGATGTCAGATTCCAATCTAGATAGCCTTTTTCAGTATCATTATGATACAGGGTCCTTACTAAGTCGCCCGCGAGTGAATAGACTATTATTTTAGCTGGACTAGGCACATTGATGAACTGAATTCTGCGATCTTGTTCTAACCATGTTGCCTCATAATTATTATTTATATTATTTAAAGATAGCCCACCGCTAGGCTTCTCCCAAGCTGGATTATAGTTTTGGTAGTATTCATTGCCTCTATAAGGGTTTGGTACAACTGCTACCTTCCCAACATTATTCTGAACTTCAGTCCCAGGAATCACTGTCAAACTATAGTTTGATGATGAAAGAGATTCATAACCGCTAACTTGATCAGGTTTTGAAAAACTAGAAACTGCATAATAATATTCAATATTATTAAGTAAACCAACATCAACATATTCTCTCTCTAAACCCAAATTATAACCAAAAGAATTACCAGGTATATCATAAGTTGCAAGCAATGTCCAAGGACCATTTTCTGATACACTACTTTTGTAAAGTCGATAACCTTCAAATGGTTGATCTACAATTTCATAGTCCAAACGGACTGGATCTTGCCATTCCTCTACATTCTCTTCTCCTGGTAAGGGAGACCAGATTAATGTAACCTGATTATCTCCAGGTATGGCTCTAAGCTTTGGCGCAGGAGGCGAGCTTGGCAGTGGATATCCATCAGCTATAAACTGGTCAAGCCTTGCTAGCGACTCTCTAACATCATCCTTACTAGTTCCTTGAAAGGTTGCTAATCTGAATTTAAGTGTATCTCCTGGATTAAGATCAAAAGAGCCAACCGCCATCCAAATACTACTTATCCCTCTAGGATCGAAACCAGGCTGGCTCTGATTGCCTGATGTCATAAATTGATACATATCAATATCAATATGATTTAAATATTGCCCATGATCCATAGTCCATTCTAGCTCATCTTCGGAGTACCCCTCAGGAGGATATATTTTAAACGCCCTAGGATAATCTAGACGGTCACCATTATTATTATAGTCATCATCATTTCCAATTGGGTCTTCCGTGAAACCAATCTTGTTTTCAAAATCAAATGACAATACATCATCCTGACCTATATTACTACCACTTCCAATACCACCCATGTTATAGATACCAACCCAAACATCTGTGAGAGGCGATCGTGGAATTAAATAATAATCATAAATCAGCCAATTACTATAGCCTATTAGCCCCCATGCATGACTAGTTTGAATTACATCCATTCTTAATTGATTTTGTTGCTCAGGGTGATTCATATAATAATCACCATAATGCGTAACAAAATTTTGTTGAGCAAAACCAACAAAATTGGGGAAATATGGCATCTGAGCAGTATCACCTTTGTCAACAACCCAGACGGTATCCCACGCATTGGGTGACGGCCACCACTCATAACCATATATATCAGCACCGTCTGCTCTCCAACCATGTCCTCTGGTAAATACTGGACTTCCTCTTTTTCCACCTACCATCAATGTATAAATACCAGTGCCAGCATACGAGTGCCCATCTTCTGAGCAACACGGCTTTTGTCCACTCTCAGCCATGTCAATATTCGGAAAATTATCGGGATTATATTGTTCAGGTAAATTCGTAGTTGCAAGGTTGTTTATAAAACTGCCATTTCCCATTCTATGCCGTTTAACATCTAAAGGGAAAAGTGCTGCATCTGGAGGGTATTGGGAAAAAATAAACACAGGAAATATTATTAAAGCAACTTTCAACTTTAACATATTTCGATAAATATTAATAAAGGATTAATAATCAGCATAATAAGAATGTTCTCATTTTAGCAATAATATTAAGTAACAAAAACCTTTTTTTTTGTTTCAAAATCAAAAAAACTTAGATGTTCCATTTCAAAACTAAAATATACTTCATCTCCTAAGGATCCTATATCTATTGAATCGTAATATTGCCTAGAAATAATTTGGACGTCTCCCAAAGTAATATGATAAAGCGTTTCATTTCCAAGAGGCTCAATTAATTTTAATTGACCCTTGATAGCACCTTTGATTTCATTGGGTTTAGCAAGTTTCACATACTCTGGCCTTACTCCTACAATAAGTTTTTCTTTTTTATAATTCTTTAGCAAAGATTTAACATGTTTTCCATGTATAGTAAAAGGGCGCGTTTGCTCATCATGAAGCTCAATTTGAGAACCACTAACAACATTAAATACCATGAGATTAATACCTGGGTTTCCAATAAATTTTCCAACAAAGGTATCAGCAGGATTATTGTATAGGTTAATAGGTGAGTCGACTTGATGAATTTCACCTTCATTAAGAGCGATGATTTTAGTTCCTAGTGTCATAGCCTCAACTTGATCATGGGTAACGTAAATCATAGTGGTTCCTAACTCTTCGTGTAAACTTTTAATAACAGACCTCATCTCTATTCTTAGTTTCGCATCTAAATTAGAGAGTGGTTCGTCAAATAAAAAAACCTTGGGCTCTCGGACAATTGATCTGCCTAAAGCAACTCTTTGTTTTTGCCCACCAGATAACTCTTTAGGTTTTCTAAAAAGATATTCTTTTAAACCTAACTTTTCAGATACCCAATCAATCTTTTCTTTGATAAAAGTTTTAGATTCTTTTCTCATACGAAGACCAAACGCCATATTATCGAATACCGTCATTTGCGGATAGAGGGCATAATTTTGAAATACCATTGATATGTTTCTATCCTTAGGTACCATAGTCGTAACACGAGTGTCGCCAATATGTATCTCACCTTCTGTTAGTTCTTCAAGACCCGCTATCAATCTCAATAGTGTTGATTTACCACAGCCTGATGGACCCACTATTACTGCAAATTCACCTCCTGCTATATCAAGATTTAAATCTTTTATAACAGGGGTATCTTTTACATAGCATTTTTTGATATTTTTTAGTTTGATTGATGACATTGTTATTTCTCCACAGGAAGGACAATTCCTCTCAGTATGATATTTTGAGCAAATATGAATACAATTAATGTTGGCAATGCAGACAATACTAAGGATGCCATCACAGCACCTCTTGATGAGAGAGCCTGCATCTGCACTAGCCATACCATCATCGTCCACATTTTTTCATCAGGGCAAAGGATTACTGCAAACATGAAATTTGAATATGCACCATTAAAAGCACCTAATGCAATTACCGCAAGAATAGGTTTGGAAAGAGACATTGCAATATGCCAAAATTTATGGTACTCACTTGCTGCATCTATATCCGCTGCCTCGTATAATTCTTTCGGTAAACTATCAAAAAACCCTTTTAGTAAAAATATGCTGTAACCATTTGCCATACCAGGGATAATTAAAGCAAAGAACGTGTTCAGAAAACCAATATCCTTCATTAGTAAATAATTTGGTATCATGGTGACCATAGGTGGAAATGTCATTGTAGCTATAAAAAATAATAAAATTTTATATTGGTTTGATAATTGGTAACGAGATAATGCATATGCAGCTAATGGGTTAATAATTAGAGCTGTCATTATTGAAAAGAAACAATAAATAATTGTATTCTTTAAACCATCTCCAAACAATGTCAAATATTCTATCACCATCCTGTAATTGTGCGTTAGATATTCCCATCTTAATTGATTTTTATTTTCAATTACAAATTTGAAATCTGCATCTTTGACTGGCATCGGCACATTAGCAAATGAGATATATTGTAGATTATATTTCTCATTATACGTGTTTATATTATAATATTTACTTTTTAAATAGTCTCTCCACAAAGTTTCTGTACTCTTTATTATTATCTCGTCGATTGGACAAGAGTTATTACTCTTAATAAAATTGACAAAATTAATAGAAATATTTGATTCATACGCAGTCAATCCAATAAAGTCAATTTCTTCAAAAGAATTATAATCTGTTCTCCATTCAAGGTTTAGATCATCAATCTCAATAAATTTTTCTTTTAGATAAATAGTAAAATTTTGGAACCCTTTTGCCGATAGGAGAATGAATTGCGGGTTCAGTTCATGACGAACATAATTTTCCCAATGCGATGCAAGGATGCCACTTGGTATCGTACTTGAAAATGGAATTTTAAAGAATGATTCATAATCTGTTTTATTTTTGCTATTAAAATTAGAGATGTTACCATTATAGTCATTCAAGGACTTTAGGTATCTTGAAAAATCACCACCTATTGATAAATATACTCTATCATGTATGGGAATTTTTTGTTTAAACTTATAAAATTCATCAGCAAATTTAGTCCTAGGTATCTTGTAGTTTCGATCTAGCAATCTTTCAGGACTTAGATCTAAGAAATACCAATCAGGGAGTTGGGTATCAAAATATTTTCTAAAATTTTCAGGACTATTGCTACATAAATCTCTAATGTGGTTCCTGAAGCCCCTTGTATTTCTAGTTGTAACTCTATTGCCTTCGCCTGGTAAGTAATACATATTCCCAACATGATAAAACTCTGCTGGGATAATTGAACTTTTCTGAAAATTTATCCAATCCTCAATTTTTGCATTATCGATTTGATCTGGTGGCACGATTGCTTTGAAGATTCTAATAAATTCTTTATTCGCAACTTGATATTCCTCAATTTTTTCATTGTATTTATGTTCGACATATCGTTTAAATAATGTTTTATCATCTAGTAAAAATTTTGGGACTACATCAAACTCATAAGCATCTAGTTTACCTTTTACAGAGCCTGAAAGCATTAATAACAATGGATATATCATTGTCAACGCACCCAGAGTTAGAAAAGCATATATAGATATTAGAAGCAAAATTACTTTAGAGTTTTTTCTTTCTGATTTAAGAAATATTGACATTATATCTCAACTGCTTCTACTGTTTTGAACGTCATATTTGATAGTTTCTTCATTTGATATACAGTAAAACCCATCAAAATAAAACCAATGATCCAACCCATCGCTGTGGCTATTCCAAATCTTTGAAACATAAATGCATTGAGAAAAATCTCTAAACCTACCACTGTTGTTGCTCCATCAGGGCCTCCACCTGTCATTACAAGCATTTGCTCTGAAGCTAGGAATGCTCCTATAAAAGCAAAAATTATATTTATCATTATTAATGGTTTTATCATCGGTATTGTAATATTCTTCAACCTACTAAAAAAACCACACCCATCAATTGCTGCTGCTTCATAAAGGTCACTAGGTACTGTCTTTAACGCAGCTAAATAAATCAAACAACCAGGCCCGAGACCGGCCCAAGCACTTGGAATAATAATCGCTATCATTGCTGTGTTTTTATTCCCAAGCCAATCGACAGCTTCAAATCCAAAAAATCCAATCATTGTGTTAAGCACCCCATTCTGAGCAGGATCAAAAAAACTTTTCCACATTAACATAACAATGATTCCAGAAATAACCGCAGGTAAATAATAGATAATCCTGAAGAAAATTTTTCCTTTCGGTAATTCAGACAACATTATCGCGAGAATTATTGGCGGGAAAAAAACAAAAGATATATATAAAAAAGAGAAATATATTGCTCGGAGAATTGACATCCAAAAGTCTTGGTCAAAAAACACTTTAGCAAAATTTTCGAACCCTACAAACGTACTACCAGTAGATACACCATAATCTTGAAACGCCATCATTGCTCCTCTAATAAGAGGGTAATAGCTAAAAATTAATACAGTCAAAAAAGCAGGAGCTAAAAGTATATAGGCTATCCTGTTAACTTTATTAGAGTATTCGTTTTGATGAGATGAAATAACTAAGTCACTTGGTGTAAAAGCTTTCCAGACATAATAAAAAAGGAGACCGTAAAGAACGAACATAATCAATGATAAAATAATTGCTACAGGATATCTTTTCCCAATTTCACTAGAAGGGATTCTTCCAATCATTTTTTCATTTGCCTTGGCTACTGCATAATCATGAAATTCTTGAATTTTGGCTATTCTCTCCTTTTTATCAGGGATTTTTCCTATTTGATCCATGTAACCTTTACTTATTGGCACATCCATGTATTTATATATATGCTGGGTATTTTTACCATAAGGCTCTAGCTCATGGTTATTTAAACTATGAGTAACTGCATCGGCCCAATCCAGTGGAACCTTATCTACCAATTCAGTATAACCATATTCTTCTAAAACTTGGGGCAGCACATATCTCCCAAATCCATTTTCTACATAAGTATCTACTGCAATCTTTTTCGCAACACCACTTCCCATAAAACGAATGAATTTCCAACAAGCATCTATGATAGAAGAATCTTTTATGGAAGAGCTTATACCCAGGTTCATCCCATATAGTTCACTTATGCTTAAGCCAATAGGACTAGAAGGGATTTTAGCAATACCTATTTCATCATATGTTTTAGATTGTATCCATTCATTTGAATTCATCAGTAAATCAGATGATGTTAAAAAGACTATGGCTAGTTTTCCTTGATGAAATTTCACCCAACCATCTCCCTTGTGTCCAACACCATAACGAGTCTTTCCAGAATCATCTACCCAAGGTTTTTGAAGCAGCGATAAGTAGTAATCCGTAGCTTCAATAGCACCTTTATCATTAAATGTTGCCTTCCATTTTTTCTCATTAATGTCAAAAAATAAAGCTTTTGAGTTCATGGACAGGTAAAATGGTCGGGAAGTCCAGCTTGAATAACTATCCGAGCCAATATTTAAAGCATAAACATTCTCATCTGAGTCTGAATCATTAATTTGAGTTAATCTTTTACCAACTTCAAACAATTCATCCCAAGTTTTTGGAACATCATTTATTGGATCTAATCCAGCTTCTTGAAACAGCTGTTTATTGTAACACATTACTCTTACATCATAACTTCTAGGCAAGAAGTAATAATGCATTTTACCATTAGAATCCATTGTATATGCAGCATCCATCACCTTTGGCCAAATTCGCTCTTCAAGTTCTTCTTTGTACATGATATTTGGATCAAATTCGCCAAGTTCTCTTGCCTCAAAAGAGGTGATATCATCTCTAATAAATTTATCTAATGGTCTTATGAAATTCTTATCAATAAAAGTACCTGATTGTCTGTAGTTGAAATCAAAAACATCTGGTGAATTTCCAGCAGCAATGGCAAGTAAATCACTAGACTCATTGCCGATGCCTTCAATTAATAGAGGAGTTCCTGTCGCATCGAGCTTAATGTTTGGGAATTTTTTCTTAAATGCTTCAAACTGTGCTGACTCAACTTTCCCATTTATTGTGAAACTTGCCTGCATACCTCTCCAAATACCAGGCTGATATTTTGATTTTATAGTAATATCATCGCTTGCTTTCAAATTAGAAAATAATAGCGCTAGGTATAGAAGAGTAATTCTGCTAATTAAATAAACCAATTTTTTTGTCCTTAGCCAACTATAATTGCATTTATCTAAACAAAGTTTTATCTAGTAAGATAAATAATTGCAGGCTGTTTATTTGTTATATGAACATTAAAAACATTTTGATTATTTTTTTTCTCACTTAAAATTTTCTCATCATTACTTTTCATTGAAAAAGCATCTCCATTTTTCCCAGATACTTTTATTAAGGCATCGTGATCATTATTTGTAATGTTATTTATACTAAATTTCAAAAAACTAAGGTTTTTATAAATCATAATTGGATCACTGTTTGAAAATTGGTCCCTCCCAAACTCAACATCGATGCTTAGTGTTTTTAGTCTACAATTAAATTTAGTTCTTACTCCATCAAACGAAAATATTTCATACCTATCATCATATATTTTCACATTACCTCCGTAACAGATAATGCCAAAGTTTGGATCATCTATCAATATTGTACAGAGTGAGTCTATTGAAGATCCCAGCCCCATATCTATCTCTCCGTCAACATTCCATATTCCTCTTTTCATCTGACTAACACCCCACGGATTATTCTGCAATTTTGGTTCATATGCCCAGCCAGCTGCACCATCATTTTCTTTACCTTTAAACCAGTAGCCATAATCACTTTTTTCATCTCCTGAATTAAGCAGTGCCCATGAAGATAAAATTGATGCATACCCAAGGTTTATATGGTCATACATATCGTCTGAATTGTGTAATCCGTAATCTAGAATTGCCCAACCACCTAATTGGGACATGTAGCTCAAATTATAACTGCTATTTCCGCCTGCTCTAATATCGCTACCGAATTGATTAAAGTTCATTTCAAGCCAACCTCTACAAGCAAGATTGCCTTGTATTTGTCGGTCCATAAATTGAACGATATCTTCTGAGCGAATTTCAGGATGGCTATACCACTCTTTGCTATTTGGATCCTGCCAAAGATTTTTATCTGATTTAATATCATTGTTTAATGCATACTTTGCTATGGCATGGGTCGACTCAAAAGCAGTTGCATCAAAAAACATCTCCGACCCAAAAGGAAACTCATGGTCATAGATGAAAAATTTTACTTTTTTCTCCCATTCTATTTTTATTTTATCAGCATCTGCTTTTCTATTTTCAGATACTAAGGCATCAATTAATTCAGGAATGACCTTTTCATTAAAATTTCCTTGAGTGTATGCCCATGAAGGAAATCCATTGAAATCCCATGGTTTTTTCATTTCAATTGATATTGGTACTTTGAAAAAAGCTACTGCAGTTCCAACAGCTCTGTTAAGATACTGACTAAAAGTTAAGTATTTACATTTTTCAGGATAATATTTGGCTATTTTATACATACGTAAATATGTAAGGATTAAATGAGGATAGTCAAACGATCTCCACATTCGATCTTGACCTAAACCTCCAGACCCAAAACCTATTTTATTATTCCTGTTAACATACCAATTTTCACCTCCATGAATGCCATAGGGATATGGTTCTTCCTCATTAGTTCGTTGATGCTTACCCCAAATGTAGTTTTTTAAATAATCTTCAATTACTTTTATCTCTTCATCTTTGGGGTAAATAGCATTCTTTCTAGTTAATAAAGGAGATTTAAAACAATCATCTCCCCCGCTAACCATATAGTCTTGAAGTCCATGAGTATCATCAGGATTTGGGCTGCTTTTTGTTTTCATGTCCCAAAGTCCTATCAGTCCATTATACCATTTATTCTTCTCATTGTAAAATTGATTTTTAACTATGAAATCTGATCGTTTTTTTATTAGTGTTTCTAAGGGTTCCGTTACAAAAAATTGCAAGTATGTCTTGTGTGCCTTTTCATCCTCAACTGTAACCATATTCTCACCTAATTTTTTAAAAAATATAGAATACATATGATTCGGACCTTCAACGTTATAATTTTTTAATATTGTATATTTAGGAAATTCCGGTTTTAGTGACAAGCTCTCTAACTTAGTTTTTAGTAAAATTTTACATTCAAGACCAACTGGTACTGTCATTCCTGGCATTACGCGAATATCAATTAGATTATTGGAATAAAGACATTTCCTTATTCGGTCATAATTTTCAGCCCACTTAAAAATAAATCCATATTTGCCGCAACCATCTTTTTCAATTACTCCACGTGGTGTTGGTAATCTCCATTCATTATTTTTGTTTTTATTACGTGCATGAAGATATATGGAAAATTTCCCTTCAAACCGGCCTGCGTCATTTGTATTCTCAACATCAAAACAATCGACTGAAGTACCAAGAAGAGGCATCATCAATAGCATCGGAGGGTCTCCTCCAGCTCTATTTAAAAATATGAATGAGCCATTTCCTGCTACAAATGAATGTCGAATAGCTCTTCTTAAATAAGTCTCTTGCCATGCTCTAGCATAAGCGGTGTTAAAACAAAGAGGTAATTCAAAATCTAAAATTGATAATTCTCCTCTGCTCAGATTATTGATACTTATATCCCATCTTAAGTAGTCATCTTTTAGTGTAAAATTTTGTTCAATTTTTAAGTCACTATTTTTTCTAGTGATAGAAATATTCTGGTTTTTTATCTCGCACTCTGCATCAGACTCAAAACTAAGAGTTTGTCTATTCTTTTCATATAGAAGATTGAATTCACCTAATTCATTAAAAATCTCATTATAATTAACATAATTATTATCATCTTGCAGTATGAAATCCATTTTATGAGTATCATCAGGATAAATAATGGAATTTAGGCCTTTAGAGTTGTATCCAAGACTGAAGAAATTATTTGCTAGTTTATTTGAATTTTTCAATATTGCCTCATTAACAATTAATTAATATAAATTTTTATTATAAAAAAGTTGATGACGCTTAAAAATAATTGCATCATCCTAGCTCCAACCCTAAATGAATAAAACTCAATGGGGGTACTGCTAAACTTACTCCATTAGTTATTAATTCAGTTTTCTGATGGTGTTTTATGTTGATCTCATTAGGGTTTGAGAATGTGTTCTCCATTTTTGGATCATTATGATGGACGATATCGCAATTTATTATTTTTGCAACTGATCGGTCTCCGATTTCAATTGTGATTTTTATTTGTTCTTCTACATTTCGACCTATTAGAAAAATATTTAAATGATTCTGGTTCAGAATTGCACTTGCATCAATGTAATCTACGTAACCATATGATTTACTTTCATAACCAGGACCATCAATTTCTAAATTGAGTGATATTCCTTTGCCATTAGATGATATTATTTTAAATGGGTAATATATCGACTGAAATAAAATATCATTTTCCCCTGTAATAATAGGTGCAATAACATTAACTAGTTGAGCGATATTAGCTATTTTTACTACATCAGCATTTCTGATAAAACTATTTAAAAAACCAGCTACCACTAGAGCATCTTCCATTGTATATCTTTCCTCGATCAGATGTGGAGCAAACTTTCCTTTACCATCGAGATTCCCTTCTTTGTACCAAACATTCCATTCATCAAAACATAAATATGCCCTTTTTTTAGTTCTCAGTTTTGCTTGCATAAACCTACATGCTGAATCTATGGTTTGGATTTGCTCATCGATTGCATTTGTTACTGCCAAAAAATCAGATGTGTTTCTATTATGATTTCCAACATATTTGTGCAAGCTGATGTAATCTGCTAAATCCCCGACGTGCTCTAAAACTTCTAAATCCCAATCTGGATATGTTGGCAAATCTGTGCTAGAAGATCCGCATAATACTGTTTCAATAGAACTGTCTACATCCTTCATCATTTTGGCTGCCTGCTGCGCGCGTATAGCATATTCTCTTGCTGGTACATGTCCTATTTGCCAAGGACCATCCATCTCATTTCCCAAACACCATAAGTTTATTCCAAAGGGTTCCTCATTACCATTCATTTTTCGAATATCAGAAAATTTAGTGCCCTCTGGGCAATTAGTATATTCCACCCAATTTCTTGCCATTTCAGGGGTGCCCGTACCAAGATTAACTGTAACCATTGGCAACCAGCCCATTTTAGAACATAATTTTATAAATTCATCTGTTCCAAAAGTATTTGGTTCAATACTCTGCCAGGCAAATTCTCTTACTACAGGACGCTCATCTCTAGGACCAACTCCATCCATCCAGTTATAACCAGAAGCAAAATTACCACCAGGGTATCGAACTATCGGAATGTTTAAACTTTTTAAAGCCGCCATCACATCAGTACGAAACCCATCCTCATCAGCATAGTCACTTTTAGGATCATAAACACCCTCATAAATGGCTCTCCCCATATGTTCTATAAAACCACCAAAAATTCTCGAATCTACTTTGCCAATTTGAAAATTTGTATCAATTCTAATCTTAGTATTTTTCATTTTTCTTTAATCTTAGAAAGTTTTATTCAAATATTGACAATTAAAATGATCTCACTCCACTCGATGCCTCACAAAGATAAATATTTGGTTTAATGCCTGTTTTAAGATTATATATATCAAAAATATTCTTCATAAATTGTTTTTGAAACATCTGATCAACTAATGCTATAGCACATCCGCCAAAGCCTGCACCGGTCATTCTAGCGCCAAAACATCCTTTTTGCTCTCTAGCTATATTTACCATTATGTCTAATTCTTTGCTTGAAACGCCATAGTCTTCTTTTAAACTTTGATGACTCACATTCATTAAATATCCAATTTTTTTGACATCCTTTTGCTTCATTGCCTTTGAAACATCTATTGTACGATAATTTTCATATATAACATGCCTTGCTCTTTTTAGTAAAATATTAGAAAGACCATCTTTTTTTTCCTCAAATATTTCTATACTAATATCTCTTAAAGAATCACAACCAAAGTAATTTGCTGATTCCTTACATTGCTTTACTCTTTCGTTGTATTTCGAATTTAGCAGGCCTCTTCTAGTACCTGTATCTAAGACGATTATTTTTACTTTAGATGGTATAGGTACAAACTTTGGAGATAAGGATCTACAATCAAGCAGCATCGCATGCCCCTCTCGTCCAAGGGAAGAAATCATTTGATCCATGATACCTGATTTTAAATTTAACCACTCGTTCTCAGCTTGACGGGCAAATTGTGCCATTAAATGTCCATTCCAACTAAATTTACAGATAATTGAAAATACCTTGAGGATAGCCATTAATAATGCTGCAGACGAGGACAACCCTGCTCCAATTGGAATATTGCTTGATAATATACCTTCCCAACCTTTTAACGTATAATTATTAATCCTCAGTACCCAGGCAACACTTTTCACATAATCTTGCCAATCTAAAGTGTGTTTAAAATTATTAAATGAAAAATCAGCGACTGAATCAAACTCCAAGGAGTGTAACTTTATTTGATCATCACTACGTGGTCTAAAAGCCACCCAAACAAAACGATCTATAGCTATGGGCATTACAAATCCATCGTTATAGTCTGTATGCCCACCAATAATATTTACTCTTCCTGGCGCTCGTACAAACATTCGAGGCTCATCGCCAAATGTAGATTTAAATATTTTTATAAGATTATTATCCAAAGAACTAAAACCAATTTATTTGACGATTACAAATTTGCCAACCTGAGTATTTCCATTATTATCTTCTACAGAGAATAAATAAATTCCACCCGCCACTGTTTGACCAACAGCGGAAGTAAGATTCCAATCAATAAATCCTCGGCTTTCATCATTATGCTTTATTTCTCTTACCTCTTCACCAGAAACTGTAAAAATCTTAATTGTACATTGATTTGGTAAATTTATGAACTGTATTTTTCTGTCCTGCTCTACCCAAATACCACCAAAGTAAGTAGACTTTTCCCAAGGAGGGTTAAAAGTATTGTAATATAAATCTGCTCGGTAGGGGTTTGGTACTACTGCCACATTTCCTACGCTCTCAGGTGTACCAGTACCTGGTATTGCAATTTTCGCATTTGAACTTATGCTTGACTCCTGGGATAGGAAACCCACTTCGGCATCTACTTTAGAAAATCCGGTAACAGAATAATAATATTCAAAATTATTTAGGAGCCCTGCATCTACATATTGATATTCTAAACCTACATCATTAAATAATCCATTTCCAGAGATATCAAATTCTGCAAGCATCGTAAAAGGTCCATCTTGACTATAATTGCTTTTATATAACCTATAGCCCTCAAAAGGTTGAGCTTCATTATCCATTCTATAAGAGTCTTCATAAATTTCAGGATTAATCCCAAAAGGGATTATAGACCAATCAATAGCTGCAGTGTGATTACCAACACTGATTCTAAAGTCCGGTTCTGGCGGAGGCCCTGGTGTATTAAAATCATTGTTAAGTAATGCTAGTACTCTATCGGCATTTGATTCAAAATCTTCTAGATCTTCCCCAAATATCTCTGCTACATAATAATGTATTGTATCACCAGGGGTTAGATCAATTGGTCCAAAAGCAATCCTTCCGCACCCTTCAGCTCCATTGCAACCATCAGTTGATGGCTGAGATATGCCTTGCGTTGTAATATCATACTGCTCTTGATCATTATGCCCCATGGAAGTTGTGTTATCAAATGTCCAATTTAAATCCTCCGGTTCATACCCATCAGGCTGAAATAACATATAACCAATAACTCCTATATCATCGTCATCACCTCCAGGCTGATCATCAACAACAAGCATCCTACGATTCTCATCATAATATACTAAATTATCAAATGCATTAGATTGGGCGCCAGTTTGTAATTGTACACCAGCGTAATAAAAAAAGTAAGCATCCTCAACTTCTACTGTTGGTATTGCAAAATATTCAAATAGAATGAAATCATCAAAAGGGTGACTGGACCAAGCGTGAGAAAGTACAATTACATCAATATAAAGTGGCTCAACCTGGTCTGGAATTTCGTAAGTGTAATCATTTAGCCTGAAAATAAAATTCTGATCCGATAAACCTTTATAATCTTCTAGGTAAGGGGTTGATATTATTTCATTTCTATTAACTGTCCAGACACTATCCCATGGCTCCTCTGATGGAAAAAATTCGTACGCACACCAGCTACTTGCATTAGACCAAGCATCTGATGTAGAGACAAGTTTTTGCCCATTCTTTATACCCGCAACATTGAACATTCCCCCTGAATATAAAAAGCTATAAGAGCTACCTTTTGGATATACACATTTTTGTTGTATGTGACCGCCCGGTACAGGGCAATGGAATCCAAGATAACCCATATTTGTAATTATTTGTTCTACTTGTCCAACATTATGAATTTTATAGTCCCAGGTGGCATATGCAGCATCTTCAGGAACATCATCCGCAAATGCAAAGCTAATATATAAGCCAAAGATGATTTTGTAGAGAGTTCTTTTAGACATTAATTAATTTGGCACTACCCAGAAATTTTAGTATGCTAATCATTGAAATATTTTAAATAATTGATTTATTACTCTAGAGAAAATTTCTATAAATGAAAATTAATGCCAAATCGAGTTACCATTCCAAGAGACGAATAATCATTGAACGATATATCTGTGCTAACTAATTGGTTTGATAACTTGAATTTCATACCTGCACCGCTCGACCATGTAGCTGTAGAATGACCAAAATTATATCCAGCACGTAAAAAAAGCATTTTATTAAGACCATACTCAAAACCTGTCATGCCAATTGGTGGACCATCATTTGGTTTATTTATAGATAAAGATCCCAATAATGAACTCTTTTCGTAATCTAGAATTAATCCTGAAATACCAAACGAGAAGTTGGTAGGCATTTCGTATATTTCATTTACGAATTTTACACTCGATCCAAAATTTCCAATTTTCATTGAAAATCTCATCCCACGAAATCCAACATCATAATCAGCGGATAATTCAACAGTGGCAGCTTCTTGTTTGAAATCTCTAAACAGTGAAATAAAAATATAATTTATTGTTCCACCAAAATTAACCCTGTCCGTCATTCGTCTAGCGTAAGCAAAGCCAACTCGGTAACTTCCAGCATAAAACGTCTCACCTGTTCCATCTGGCTGCATTGGTGTCCGTACTTTCATCTCATCAGTAATTAATCGAGTAAGTAATATGCCAAAGGCGCCATACCTCCCTTTGTTATAAGCTAAAGCACTATAGTCATGATCCATATTAGCAAACCAGTTCGTTTTGTAGAAAGCGATATCAATTTTTTGATCCATACTAGCAATGGCTGCAGGATTGTAGTATAATGCAGATGCGCCCTGAGCAATTGAAAAATATGATCCTGCCATAGCTGCAGCTGCTGGACTAATATCAATCTTAAGAAATTGCGCAGATGTACTTCCAGGCCTCTCATACTGTGAGAACAGCAGGCAATTTAGAAAAAATAAAAATGTGATAAACTTTTTTATCATAATATGGTTTTATAGATTAATTGATATTCCAAGTTTAACATACCTAGATTGATCAAACTGCAAAGGTTGACGGAGTAAAGAAATTTCCTTATGGGAATAGTATCTTTTTGACCCTCCAAGCAGATCTCCATAAGCATAAGGATATCCAGTCCAATTATTCACAATCTGAGGGTTATCTCTATCAAATAAATCATATATCTCTACAGAAAATGTTACATTTCTATTTAGATAAGGAATTGAGAATCTTTTATTAAACTTTACATCAGTTACAATAGTTGATGGATATGTACCCGTGTTTTCTAGTAATCGCTTTTCAAAAATGTCTGTTGTTCCAGGTGTATATGCTTTGCCTGTTGAATATCTAGTTAGAAAAGTTAGTGTCCAATTTGTAGGTAAATTCAAGCCAAATAGATCATAACGTTGACCTTTTGGTAAATTGAATGTTATGTATGAAACTGCTTGGTATCGAACATCCCAGTTAAGCCGTCTCTCTCTTATTGGATTTGGAAATCCATACTGCTCCCAGACGTATTCCCCAAAAGTTGAGGATGAATACCCTGTAGCCCACTGAATAGTGTAGGTAACTGAGCCTGACATTAGTTTGAACCTTCCTCCAGGTTTTTTATTAAATTCAAATTCTAGACCCCGCGCTCTTGCAAAACCGCGATTATCATAGAGCCAAACCGGTAATCCAAGGTTTGCATAAAGCCTTAGAGTTTGAGTTTGATCAGATATATCCTTATTATACGCTTTAACATCAAAAGATAAATTTTCATTGAATTGGTTCGTGAAACCAAATTCATAAAGAATTGTTTGTTCATAATCAAGATGAGGATTTCCAGTAAATCCACCTGAATATGGATCTCTATAATAATATTGTAACTCAGGAGTTTGTAAAAAATGGCCATAAGAAAAGAATAAAACCATATATTCAGTTACAGGGAAAGATAAACCAAAACGCGGGCTAAATCTCATTTTGGTAAGTTTCCAATCTGCTTCTAACCCAGTTGCGTCTTTCCAAATAGACCTAAATTCATCGGAATCTATAGACTTACCAAGATGTAAAAAATCTAATCTAGCTCCAGCGTTAAGAATTAAAGACTCTATTTCAAATTTATTTTCTAAATATAAAGCGCCAGAAATTGGCTTTGAATCAAATACCCATCTAGTCCTTCCGAACTCAGGAAAAGGTCCTGGTGGTTTCGGATAAGTTATACTATCAGAAGGCATTGTATAGTATTGCTCACCGTAAGCAGAGAGGTTTGTAGCTCCATCAGCAATATCAACATAATGAAGATCATTGGACTGAATTGAGATTCCTGTTTTTAGCATATTATGCTTGCTATATTGTGACACAAGATCAGCTTTTATTGTAAGCGTTTTT
>Ga0209403_10002729_pt1 | contig 20669 bp, 21 predicted proteins | sample ArcticOcean_MG_C_8_FD_187440 | JGI IMG/M metagenome (GOLD analysis project Ga0209403, IMG submission 187440) | Marine microbial communities from western Arctic Ocean - ArcticOcean_MG_CB11_86 (SPAdes) (version 2) | ecosystem: Environmental > Aquatic > Marine > Oceanic | place: Arctic Ocean... | reverse complement strand
TTCAACTTTTTTTGCAGTAAGGAAATTTATATATCTTAAAGAAAATGAATTATATAACTAAAAAAAAAATGGACTTTATATTTAATAAAAAAAACTACGTATTACTTTTAAGTGGCTTAGTATTAATACTGCTCGGGCTATTGCTTATGATAGGCGGCGGCTCAGAAGACCCTGCAAAATTCTCAAAAGAAATATTTAATTTTCAAAGATTAACTCTTGCGCCAATACTTATAGTTAGTGGTTTTGTATTAGAAATTTTTGCTATTATGAGCCGATCGGAAACTAAAAAATAGGTGGATATAATTAACGCCATAATTCTTGGTATAATACAAGGATTAACTGAATTCCTTCCTGTTAGTAGTAGCGGTCACCTAGAAATATTTAAAGCATTATTAGGTGAAGAAAAATTAGCTGATGAAAGCCTTCTTATGACAGTAGTTCTGCACTCTGCAACTGCCTTTAGTACAATAATTATTTTTAGGCAAGAGATTATAAAAATTGTCAAAGGATTGTTCAGGTTTAAACAAAATGAAAGCTTTTGGTTTTCAATTAAAATTATTATTTCAATGATTCCTGCTGCTATTATTGGGTTTTTCTTTAAATCTGAAGTAGATCTTTTATTTAACGGCAACTTAACGATCGTTGGTTCAATGCTTATATTAACAGGAATACTACTCTTTTTAGCAGATACGGCTAAGGTATCAGAAAAAAAAATTAATTTAAGATCAGCGTTTCTAATAGGCCTTTCACAAGCAATAGCTATTATACCTGGTATTTCTAGATCTGGAGCTACAATATCTATTGCGGTAATTCTAGGAGTTGATAAAGAAAATGCAGCCAAATTTTCCTTCTTAATGGTTGTTCCTTTAATATTTGGAGCACAAGCAAAAGAGCTTATGACTACAAGAAACATACCTGATGAGTCATTATATCCGCTAATTATAGGTTTTTTCTTTGCATTTATTACTGGAATAATTGCATGTAAATGGATGATTAGATTAGTAAAAAATAGTCAACTAAAATATTTTTCATATTACTGCTTTTGTATTGGATTAGCTACAATTATACTTAGTTAAAAAATGCTTGATAAATTATCTTTACTTACTAAAGAAGATTTTGAAGAAGGAAAAACCTTGCTTTTAAATAAAGAAATTGGCTGGACATCATTTGATATTGTAAAAAAAATTAAGAATCTAATAAAGGAAAGATTTAATATAAAAAAAATAAAAGTAGGGCATGCTGGAACACTTGATCCTCTTGCTTCAGGGCTTCTAATTATTTGTACAGGAAGATTTACAAAAATGATTTCTACGATCCAAGATCAATCCAAAACATATACTGGTGAAATAACCTTAGGAGCATCTACCCCTTCGTTTGACCTTGAAACAAAAATTAACAAAACATATAACACCTCAAACATCACTGAGGAAGATGTAGAAAGAATATCTAATAGTTTTATAGGTGAAATAAATCAAAAACCGCCTCTTTTTTCAGCCATAAAAATTAAAGGAGAGCGTTTATATAAAAAAGCCAGAAGAGGAGAAGAGATAGATGTTAAATCACGTAAAGTAACGGTATTCTCATTTGATGTGAAAAAAATTGATATCCCAAAATTTACTTTTCAAATAACATGTAGTAAAGGCACATATATACGTTCAATCGCAAATGATTTTGGAGAGAAACTAAAAAATGCAGGACACCTATCATCCTTATGTAGAACAGAAATTGGAAAATACAACATAACTGATTCAATTACTATAACCGAATTTGAAAAGAAACTAAATATGTAGTTTCTATTGACATGGACAGCTCAATACATTATATTTGCAAACCTAAAATTATTACCTCATGAAATATAAATTATCAATGTTTACCTTCGATCTGCCTGAAAAGCTTATCGCAGATACACCATCCAAAACAAGAGATGATGCCAAACTTATGGTGTTACACAGGGAAACAGGAGAAATTACACACAAAAAAGTTTCAGATCTAATTGACTACTTTGATGATGGAGATGTTATTTGCCTAAATAACACAAAAGTTTTTCCGGCAAGACTTTATGCAAATAAAGAAAAAACTGGTGCAAGAATTGAGGTCTTCTTACTTAGGGAGCTTAATCAAAAAAATAGACTATGGGATGTTTTAGTTGACCCAGCAAGAAAAATACGAATAGGTAATAAATTATTTTTTGGAGAGCATGATGAGTTAATTGCGGAAGTAATAGACAATACAACTTCTAGAGGAAGAACTCTCAGGTTTTTATATGATGGAACACATGAAGAGTTTAAAGAAACCTTAAATGCTTTAGGACAAACACCTCTTCCTAGATATATTAAAAGAGAGCCTACCAATCAAGACACTGAAAGGTATCAAACAGTTTTTGCTAAAAACGAAGGAGCTGTTGCGGCGCCTACTGCTGGATTACACTTTAGTAAAACACAGATGCTAAAAATGCAAATAAAAGGTATACAGTTTGCTGAAACAACTTTACATGTTGGTCTAGGAACTTTTAGTCAAATTATGGTTGAGGATTTGTCTAAACATAAAATGGAATCTGAGCAAATGGAAATAAAACAAGATGCAGCTGATAAAATTAATAATGGTCTTAATACACAAAGAAAAATTTGTGCAGTCGGCACCACTGTAATGAGAACTCTTGAGACAAGTGTCTCAACCAAAAAAATGGTAATACCTTTTAATGGATGGACTAATCTATTCATCTTTCCTCCTCATGAGTTTAAGATTGCTACATCTATGATATCGAACTTTCATTTACCTAAATCATCTTTAATGATGCAGGTTTCAGCATTTTCAGGCTATGACTTACTTATGAAGGCGTATAAAGAAGGAGTGAAAAAAAAATACAAGTTTCATACATTTGGAGACGCTATGTTAATAATATAATATGAAAAAAGTTGCACTAATAGTAGCCGGGGGAATAGGGATAAGACTAGAAAAAAAAATCCCTAAACAATTTCTACTTATAGATAACCTTCCGGTTTTAATGCACACCATTAATAAGTTTTCTCATCTAAACAAAGTTGTTTTAGTTATTCCAAAAAATTATTTTGAATACTGGAATGCGCTTTGCAAAAAACACAACTTTACTACATGCCATAAATTAGTTGAGGGCGGGGGAAATAGATTTTTATCTGTAAAAAATGGTTTAGACAACATCAATGATTGTGATGTTGTTGCTATTCATGATGGTGTAAGGCCTATTGTTTCAAAACAATTAATTAATGATGCAATAAAATTAATTAATATAAATACTGGAGTTATTCCTATTCTACCTGTCATAAATACCATAAGACAAATTAAAAATAATCTATCAAAAAATCTGGAGAGAAAAACTCTCTTTTATGTTCAGACCCCTCAATGCTTTAAATACGAAGAAATCCTGAATGCCTATAAACAACCTTATTCTGATTTATTCACAGATGATGCTTCTGTATTTGAGGCTAATGGAGGAAAAATTACAACACTAAAGGGTGAGGGGGGAAATATAAAAATTACTAAACCTGAAGATTTAAAAATTGCTGGTTTATTTTTAAGGACCTAAAAAATCTTTCTAAATAATTTTTCTTAAATCAGCTTTTTCTAATCCTAACTCTAGATTTGATATTAAATTAACGCCAGGATTTTTTCCTGCTTCAAATGTTCCGAGACTTTTAAAACCAAGAGCTTTTGCGCCATTTTTACATGCTATTTTCAAGAGTGTTTGCAGGCTAAAATCAGAATTCTTTTGAATTACAGCAAGCTCATTAATGATAGAAAGAGAATCATTAGAGGCTAGGCTATCTGTCCCAACACAAAGACGATCAACATTAAAAATAGAATAATCTGGTAGTTTCCCTTCAATAAATAAATTTGCTTTTGGACAAGTACAATAATAATTATTTGAAATGTCTAATTTATTAGTGTAAGTATTATGTATAAGAAGCGTCTTTTTTTTTGTGCCAAGTTCTTTTAAAATATTATTACTTGAACCTCGATTGTTCCATATTTCAGGTGATGCTCCAATATTATTTAGCCAATTATAAAAATTACCCTTCTTATTAATAAAAAGCTCGTTTTCCTGAATGGTTTCTTGATTATGAATACTAAATAAGGTGTCGTTTTCATCAGATATTTGCAAGATTTTACTCATCAAATAAGGCGGAACACTATAAAGTGCATGAGGGGTAATTGTAGCTTGCATATTATTAGTTCTAAACACATTTCTTATATCTAACGATCTCGCTATCGCCTGATCAGCTTTATTATTATTAACCTCAAAAGTTTCAATAAAATTATAATATAATAAGCTTCTTTTCTTTTTCTGATCTAAGGTATCTATTGTGTTACATACATCACCAACAGCTACAATTCCATTTTTTAACATTTCTTCTTCTGCATTTTTAATAGCGCCTAATATTTCACTTTGGCTAAAGTTATCTCTTTTACTAACTAGAGATATAAATTCAGAAAAACCTTTTACATTATTTGCCATTCCTTTAAGGTGACTTAATTCTAAATGACAGTGTGAATTGATAAACCCTGGACAAAGAATACCATGATAAATTTCAATTTTATCAGAAAGACGTTCTGATCTAGTATTAAAAACATCAATTATCTTTCCTGAATTATCAATTTGAAGCACCCCGTTTTTTATAGGGTTAGTAGTAAGTGTAAATAAATAATCGGCAGATAAAAATCTCATTGGTCAAAAGTAAGTATATCTTTGCAATATTGATGAATAAAAAAAAAGACATAAGAATTGCAAGTCAAGAAGAATTATTGCTTTTCTGCACTAACAATAGTCTACCCAAGTTTAGGGCAAAACAAATATCAGAATGGCTGTGGAAAAAAAGAGCTATTAGTTTTGATGAAATGACCTCATTATCATTAAAAATCAGAGAACTTCTTGAAGTGGAATTTTCAATTAATGCAGTTAAAATACATAAGGCTGAAAGGAGTAAGGATGGAACAATAAAATATAGTCTTAAACTATATGATAATGAGCTGGTAGAAGGGGTTTTAATACCTTCAAAAAAACGACTAACGGCATGCGTTTCTTCGCAGGTTGGATGTAGTTTGGCCTGCACCTTTTGTGCAACTGGAACATTAAAACTTGAAAGGAATCTTAATTTCAGCGAGATATACGATCAAGTGTTTCTCCTAAATGAAGAGGCAATGCTAAACTTTGGAAGACCTTTAAGCAATATTGTTTTTATGGGAATGGGAGAGCCTCTATTAAATTATGATAATTTATTGAAAAGTATACATTTAATTACTAATAAGGAAGGGCTATCCATCTCTCCTAAAAGAATTACAGTATCAACTGCTGGTATTGCTAAAATGATAAGAAAATTAGCAGATGATAATGTCAAATTCAATTTAGCTATTAGTTTGCATACAACTAATGATTATAAAAGAAATAAATTAATGCCTATTAATGAATCAATACCATTATTAGATTTGAAAGACGCTATAAAATACTTCTATGATAAAACAGGGGTAAGAATCACATACGAATATATTTTGTTTAAAGAGGTTAATGATAACATCGAAGATGCAAAAGAGTTACTGAAGTTTTGTAAAATAACTCCCTGTAAAATTAATCTCATTGAATATAATATAGTCGAAAATATTCCATTTCAAAAATCTACAAATCGTAAAACTGAAGAATTCATTGCTTTTTTAGCTGAAAAGAGAGTAATTGTCAACCTTAGAAAAAGTAAAGGAAACGATATAAATGCTGCATGCGGCCAGTTAGTAAACAAATTAAAATAAGTAAGAAAAAAATATTTTTTCTAGATATTAAAGTTTGTATATTAGCTTAAATAATTCAATCTATTTTGTTAGAAATTAAGAACATAAAAGAACCTATAGCTGAAGAAATGAATTTGTTTGAGAGTAAATTCAAAGACTCTCTTAAAACAAATGTGCCTTTACTTGATAAAATCATGCATTATATCATTAAAAGAAAAGGAAAGCAGATGCGACCAATGTTTGTTTTTTTAAGTAGTAGGTTATTTAATAATATTAATGAAAGCACCTATACTGCAGCAACATTAATCGAACTACTTCATACTGCTACACTAGTACACGATGATATTATAGACGAAGCAAACTTTAGAAGAGGTGTCTTCTCAATTAATGCTCTTTGGAAAAATAAAATATCTGTACTGGTTGGTGACTTTCTATTATCAAGAGGTCTATTACTAGCTGTAGAGAAAGAAGAATTCAAACTACTTAAAATTATTAGTAGTTCAGTAAAAGAGATGAGTGAGGGGGAATTACTTCAAATTGAAAAAACAAGAAATCTTAATATAACTGAAGAAGTATATTATGAAATAATCAAGAAAAAAACAGCCACACTCATTTCAGCATGTTGTGAGACTGGGGCGCAAGCATCTAATACAAGTGAATATAACATCAAAAAGATGAGTTTATTTGGAGAGAAAGCAGGTATTGCCTTTCAAATAAAAGATGATCTTTTCGATTACACCCAAAACCCAATAATTGGAAAGCCTACCGGAATTGATATTAGAGAAAAGAAGATGACTTTACCATTAATATATACTCTTAATAAGGTTGACAGAACAACTAGAAACTATATTATTAATGCGATAAAAAATGACAGTAAAAACTCTATAAAAGTAGAAAAAATTATTAAGCTTGTTAAGTCTAATAATGGACTAGATTATGCAAAAAAAAAGATGAACGTTTATTATCAAGAGGCTTTAAGTATTTTAAAAGAGTTTCCGAATAATGAAGCTAAGGAATCGCTTATAAATTTATTAGAATACGTTATAAAAAGAAAACAATGATACCAAAAATCACTATAGACGAAATATTTGAAGCCGTTAAAATAGAAGAGGTGGTTAGTGATTTTGTTACTCTCAAAAAAAGAGGTGTCAATCTTTTGGGGCTCTGTCCATTTCATAATGAAAAAACCCCTTCATTCACAGTTTCTCCTGCCAAAGGGATATATAAATGTTTTGGATGTGGTGAGGGCGGGAATAGTGTTAGCTTCCTGATGGATAAAGAACATTATAGTTACCCAGAAGCGCTTAAATATCTAGCTAAAAAATATAATATAGAAATTGTTGAGGAGGAAATGACTACTGAACAAACACAAATGGCTAACGAGAAGGATAGTTTATATATTCTTTCTTCATTTGCCAATAACTTCTTTGTGAAAAGTTTATGGGATACTAATGAAGGAAAAAATATTGCCTTAAGTTACTTTTCTGAAAGGGGATTTAGCCAGGAAACTATTAAAAAATTTGAGCTTGGATATAGTCCAAAACAAAAAGATATTTTTACTAAAACAGCAATAAAAAACTCATACTCAGAGGAATATGTGGTTAAATCAGGTCTGGGATTTAATATTGAAAATCAAGGTATTATTGATAGATTTAGAGAGAGAGTTATGTTTCCAATACATAGCTTCTCCGGCAGGATCCTAGGTTTTGGCGGTAGAGCTCTAAATAAAAATGCTAAAGCAAAATACCAAAACTCTCCTGAATCATTAATTTATAATAAAAGTAAAGTCTTATATGGGATATTTTTTGCTAAAAATTCAATAAGCAAAAATGATAATTGCTACATTGTAGAGGGGTATACAGATGTGATTTCATTACATCAAAAAGGAGTTGAAAATGTTGTTTCTGCATCTGGAACTTCATTAACAACTGATCAGATAAAGCTTATAAATCGGTTTACAAAAAATGTCACTATTCTTTTTGATGGTGACGCTGCAGGTATCAAAGCTTCATTTAGAGGTGTAGATATGATTCTTAAAGAGGGTATGAATGTTAAAGTTGTTCCTTTTCCTGAAAATGAAGATCCTGATTCGTATGCACGAAATAATTCTAGTGAAGATTTAATTACTTTTCTAAATAAAAATGCTATTGATTTTATCACCTACAAGACTAAAATCTTAAATACTGAAAGCGAAAAAGATCCTATTAAACGTGTCTCTATAATAAAAGATATTATCCAGTCAATTGCTCTGATTCCTGACTACCTAACAAGAACTGAATATTGTAAGGTGTGTAGTAAACTTTTGGATGTGAAAGAAAGTGTCTTATTAAGAGATATAGACCAAGAAAGAAAGAAAATAAATGTTAATTCACAAAACAAAGATTTAATTTTAAAAGCTAAACCAAAGAAATTTTCAAACAATATAAAACTTCAAAAATATGAAGAAGAGATTATTAGAATAATACTAAATTATGGAAATGAAACGATCTTCTTTGAAGAAGAAAAAACAAATGTAGTGAGGTTTATTACTAACGAGCTTAGAGTAGATAAAATCAAGATTAATAATACTCCTCACGATATAATTTATGATGAAATACTTAACCTTCTAAACTCTGAAGAACAAATTCATCAAGCTTATTTTACTTCACATAGCAATATAGAGGTTAATAAATTATGTATTGATCTGCTTTCTAACCAACACATGATTAGTGATAATTGGGCTATAAAACATAAAATATACACAGGTAGAGAAAATCACGACCTACGAAAAACTGCAGAGAAAGCAGTACTTGCATTGAAATTACAACATGTTGAAAGTAAAATTCAAATAATTCAAAAGAAAATAAAGGAAAATACTACAGAAGCCGATGAATTAAATATGCTGAAGAATTTAATCATGATAAAAAATCAAATTTCTTTAAAGATAGGGCGATCTAGCTCTTAACCTATCTAATATCCATTAAGTTAATTTGTAATGATGTTTTACCATTCCAAGTATTCTCATTTAAAGTATAACATATCTTTACGCACTCATTGTTATTTGACTTTAAAGAGGTGGCAAGCCCAAATCCAATTGCGTCTATTGGTGATAAAATTCCACGAGAAAATTTAAGCTTAACATGTGATTTGTCATTACCAATAAGTCTTAGCTTTCCGTCTATAGAAGCATTATCACTAATGAAAATAGGGTTTTTATTTTCTGGCCCAAAAGGAGAGAATTGTTTTAAAATTCTATAAAACTTATTATCGATATCTAATAAATTCATTTTAAGATCAATATCAATATTATGAATTAGCTGATTGGGTTTAATGCTTTTTGAAACAACCTCTTCAAATTTTGCAATAAATAAATGGATATTTTCTTTCTTAATGCTTAATCCTGCAGCATATTTATGTCCTCCAAACTTTTCACACAAATAGGAACATTTTTCAATAGCTTGATAAATATCAAATCCTTTTACAGATCTAGCAGAACCAGTTAACAAACCATTATTCTCAGACAGAACAATAGTGGGTTTGTAATAAACGTCAATTAATCTTGATGCAACAATCCCGACTACACCCTTGTGCCAACTATTTGAAAAGACTACATTAGAAACCATTTTCTCATCAACCATTTCTAGCGCTTCATTAGTAATAATTTTTTCTAAATCTTTACGTTCAATATTATTTTTAAGTATTGCTTCTGAATATTTTTTAGCCTTGAGATGGTCTTCTTCAATTAATAATTCAACAGCATATTTTGCATGCGAAATTCTACCTGCCGCATTAATAAGTGGAGCAATTCCAAATAAAATATCAGAAGATTTAATATCTGTATTTCTTCGAGAAATATTAACAAGACTTTGTATCCCTATACTAGGGTTTTTATTAATTTTCTTTAACCCAAAAGATGCAAATACTCTATTCTCTCCAGTAATTGGAACCATGTCCGCGATAATACTAATAGCAAGTAAATCAAGATACTGGTAAATCTTTTCAAGCTCAATTTTATTATAATTAGCATATGCATGTATTAATTTAAACCCTACGCCACATCCTGAAAGTTCTTTAAAAGGATAATTGCAATCTAATTGCTTAGGATTTAAAATAGCATGGGCCTCAGGTAATATTTTAGCTGGATTATGATGATCACAAATTATAAAATCAATATTACATTTATTAGCATATTGAACCTGCTCAATCGCTCTAATACCACAATCAAGAGAGATTATTAAACTTATATTATTAGCGGTAGCAAAATCAATACCTTTTTTTGATACTCCGTATCCCTCTTCATATCTATCAGGGATATAATATTTAACATTTAACCCTTCATGTAAGAGAAACAAGTAGATCATAGCAACTGATGTAGTCCCATCTACATCGTAATCACCATAAACTAAGATGTTTTCATTGTTAGATTTTGCTAAATCTATGCGATTGACAGCGATTTCCATTCCCTTCATTAAAAATGGGTTATGTGTATGTGCTAATGAAGGCCTAAAAAAACTTTTTGCACTATCATAATTAGTAATACCTCTTAAAACTAATAAATGTGAGATTGAATTACTAATATTTAGATCAGAAGCTAGCTGACTTACTAAGGCTTCTTTGGGTTTTAAAACATTCCACTCTTTTTTAGTCATTTTTTCCTTCTAAGACAATTACAAACTCACCTTTTAGTTTTTTCTGATTAAAATATTCAAGAACCTCCTTGAGTGACCCTCTTTGTGTTTCCTCATATAACTTGGTTATTTCTCTTGAGACACTAACCCTTCGCTCTGAACCAAAAAGTTCTATAAAATTATTTAGAGTCTTTAGAATTCGATGAGGAGATTCATAAAAAATCATTGTTCTTTCTTCGTTAATAAGCTGTTTTAATCTACTCGATCTCCCTTTTTTAACTGGAAGAAAGCCTTCAAACACAAATCTTTCACTAGGAAGACCCGAATTTACTAAGGCTGGTATCAAGGCGGTTGGACCAGGTAAAGTCTCTATACTGATATTGTTTTTTAAGCACTCTCTAACTAATAAAAAGCCAGGATCTGAGATTGACGGTGTTCCTGCATCAGAAATTAACGCAAGAACACTTCCTGATTTTAATCTATAAATTATTTTTTCTAATGCTTTATGTTCATTAAATTGATGATAAGAAGTTAGTTGAGTCTTAATATTATAATGATTTAGTAGCTTCCTGCTTACTCTTGTGTCTTCTGCTAATATAAGATCTGCTTGATTTAAGAGTTCTATCGACCTTAAGGTAAGATCTTTAAGATTTCCAATAGGAGTTGGTATAATATATAATCTTGACATATAAATAATTTACATAAAAAATGGATATACTTTTAATTCTGGAGCAAAACGAATAGTTGGAGCGGGTAACTTAATATACTTCAACATGAATTTGACCTTTTTAGCAAAAGAAGAGTCCCATTTTTTTAAAATTTCCATGATATCATAATCTAAAGCAATATAATATTCTGGATTACCACCCATTTTTGTTCCCCCCTCATCTAAATACTGCGTATCGTCAAGACCAAAACCAACAGCAAGATCAAGCCATGGTGGAATGACATCTGTATCAATAAAATGATTTACATCAAAAGACACCCAATAAGTTTGATTAGGATAATCATCCTGCCAAGAAAATTTATAAGTATCCTTACCTCTTTGACTATCTAACTGCCAATATATATCTGATCGTTTAAAGTACGAAAATTTAAAATTAATAGCATTAGCTGATTTAGAATAATACTGCGCAACTGGCCAAAAAGACCCAGCTGAACCAATAGTCAAGTCCCACTTACTAAACCCCCAATAAGGGGCATACGCATCCTTGAGCTCAATAGCCATTTGGATTCCTGTTCCAAATAAAGCTCCATACCATATAGATTTTTTGTCTTTTAACCCAGCCCATTTAAATGATGTTGAAAAAAGATCAGATGAATAAACTCCTCCAAGAAAATGAGCAGCCTTATCAACATTTAAGGCGTAAACTAAATCATTACCGGGATCAAAATGAAAGTCGCTTGAAATATCATTCCACCAAGCATTCTTAATATATAAATATGAGGCGCCCATACTAAGCGCCATACTACTTGAAACCAAAAACACCCTATTCTTATTAATATAGGTGCTATCTGCATTATTACCGCAGATACTATTTGAATAAAAATAAAGTAAAATTAAGATAAACAAAAATCTAAAATTCATAAAAATATGCTATCGGTTTTATACTTTTGTTAGCAAACATAACCAAATAGTAAGATAATAATGTCTTTGAAATCAAAAATCAAAAATGAAAATGTATATGGGGAAATTGAAATTATATGTGGTTCAATGTTTTCTGGAAAAACTGAGGCAATCATTAAAAAAATAATTAGAGCCGAAGAAGAGAAACTAAAAGTAAAAGTCTTTAAACCCAAACTAGATAATAGATGTTGTAATGAAAAAATTATTTCACATGATAAAACAGAAATTCCAGCCATATCAGTTAATAATACAAATGAGATAGTGAGGCTTTCTAAAGACGCGGATGTGATTGCAATTGATGAGGTGCAGTTCTTTAACAAAGATATTGTAAAGACATGTGTTCTGCTATCAACACAAGGATCGAGAATTATACTAGCAGGATTAGACATGGATTTTTTAGGAAGACCCTTTGGTTCTATGCCAGAATTAATGGCTATAGCTGATGATATAATTAAACTACATGCAATTTGTGAGGTTTGCTCTGGACCTGCTGATCACACGTTTAGAATAAGTAAAAATAAAAAAACAATAGATATAGGAGAAAAAAATAAATATCAAGCATTATGTAGAATATGTTTTAACAAAAAAATATCAGAAAATGAATAAATTTCATGAATCCGTTTTTGATATTAACTTAAATGATATTTCAAGAAATATTGATTATTTAAAAAGCAAACTAAAAAAATCAACCAAAATTATTGCAGTTATTAAAGCTTATGGTTATGGCCATGGAGATATTGAAGTCGCAAAAAAATTAGAAAGTCTTGATGTATATGCGTTCTGGGTTGCTGATTTTGAAGAAGGAATGAGGCTTAGACAATCAGGTGTAAAAAAAACCATAATTATTGCAAACCCAAGTCCAAGATCAACAGAGCAAATTATTAACTATAAATTAGATGTTGTGATCTATAATTTTAGGCTTCTAGATGCTTTTGGGAAACTTAATGAAAAAATTAAAATACATATCAAATTCAATACTGGTATGAATAGATTTGGATTTGAAGAAAATGATATAGCTGAACTTAAAAAAAGAATTAATCAATATCCTAATCTAAAAATTGAATCAGTATGCTCTCATTTATCCTCAAGTAGAAACCCAAAAAAAGATCAGATTACATTAAATCAATTGAAAAATTTTGAAAAAATAATCCTACGTATTAAAAATAATTTTTCAGTAAAACCTTTAGTACATATTTTAAACACTAATGGAGTCTTAAGATTTACGGAACATCAATATAACGCTGTGAGAATTGGTATTGGAATATTTGGAATACATGAAGATAAAAAATTAATACAAATAGGTGAGCTATCTAGCTCAATAAGTCAAATACGACATCTTAAAAGAGGAGATAAAATTGGATATGATGCAATGTTTATTTGTACGAAAAAAATGAGAGTGGGAATTATTCCTTTTGGTTACGCAGATGGATTGAATAGACAACTAGGTAATCAAAAAGGATCTCTTGCCGTAAATGGAAAATTATGTAGTATACTTGGAAATATCAGTATGGATTCTTGTGTTATTGATCTAACAGAGTCTGATGCTAAGGAAGGAGATAGAGTTGAGATTTTTGGTCCAAATAATAATATTGACAAAATTTGTAAACAAACACACTCGATCCCCTATGAGTTTTTATCTAAAATTAATAGACGAATAAAAAGAATTTATAATTCATCTACTAGTTAGTAAGTGTAGAAATATATAAAGAAGAGTCTAAAAGGTACTCTACAGCTTTCTTAATATCGGGATCAAAATTGAGTGAAGTTCTAATTCTTCCCTCTTGATAAGAATATCTACTAACAATTTCACCACTTAAGATTTCTTTTATGATTTTTTTATTTCTACTTAAATCATTTTGCTTATTTATCTCAAATTCAGTAAATAGTAGGTTATATTCTTCTTCTATTAAGTCGTAATAATTTTCTTCTTCTGATTTTTTCTTTAAAACCTCTAAGGTTTTTTCAGTTTCTGTTTTATAATCGTATGATTTATTACTAAGGAAGTCGGTAAATGAACTAAAATCTTCTTCAGAGATACAAGTGGTACTATCAAATAATAAAGATTGATTTTGATATCTATATAAAGTTGCATAGTCAAAAAATAAACGCTCTCTAATTAACGAAACAATTAGATTACTAATTTCTTCTACTACCATTTCCACATCTGGCTTGATGCCACCGCCGTCAAAAACTGTTCTGCCATTTTTAGTCTTAAAAGCAGTCATCAAGGAATCTGGAACCTTCCCAACACTACCATCTTTATTTCTATTAGAGTAATCCAACGCTTGAATACACCTCCCGCTAGGAATGTAGTATTTTGCAACAGTTAGCTTTAGCTGAGAATTATAGCTTAATTTTCTAGTTTGTTGTACAAGACCCTTTCCATAACTTCTTTGTCCAATTACAACGCCTCTATCAAGATCTTGCACAGCACCCGCAACAATCTCAGAGGCTGATGCCGAACTCTGATTTATCAAAACTACAAGAGAAACATCTAAGTCCAGTGGTTCTTTAGTGGCTTTATACACCTTATCCCACGATTCTATTTTCCCTCTAGTACTAACAACTTCCTGCCCCTTATCTACAAAAAGATTTACTATATCAACAGATTCATTAAGCAAACCACCAGGATTATTTCTCAAATCTAATATCAAGCCTTTTAAATCTCCATCTTTTTGCAAATCTAAAATTGCATTTTTAACATCTTTACTGCAATTACGCGTAAAACTTCTTAATTTCAAGTACCCTATTCCCTCTTCTATATATGAAAAATAAGGAACGCTTTTAACTGAAATCTTTTGTCTTTTAAAATTAACTTCAAAAGACTCGTCAACATAGGGTCTTTCTATTAAAAGCTGAACCTCAGTATTTGGCTGTCCTTTTAATACTTTACTTACTTCTTCAGTAGTTTTTCCTTTTGCATCAACACCATCTATTTTTAAAATTTTATCTCCAGCCATCAGACCAGCTTTTTGGGCCGGAAACCCTTCATATGGTTCGCTTACGTAAACAAAATCATCTCTTTTTGTAATTACCGCGCCTATACCCCCATATTGCCCAGTAGTCATGAATCTAAAATCTTCAATCTCTGACTCTGGGATATAATTAGTATACGGATCTAATGATTTTAACATCTTATCAATAGCTGTTTTCATTAATTTTCCAGGATCTGTTTCGTCAACATAAAAATTATTTAATTCTCTATAAACAGTTGTAAAAACGTCAAGATTTTTAGCGATTTCAAAGTAGTTGTCAGTAAAACTAAACGAACCAATAGCTACAACTAGAATTACTAAAAATATTTTTATCTTTTTATACATTATATCTATTTTTAAGGTACTGGATCATAACCACTCCCTCCCCAAGGGTGGCATTTTAAAATTCTATGCAGCGTAAGTTGTATCCCCTTATAAGGGCCGTGCTTCATTATACTTTCTTTTGAATATTCTGAGCATGTAGGTATGTACCTACAACGAGCTGGTATTATCGGTGAAATAAAAGATCGATATATATATATAATTGATAATAACAATATAGAAACTAATTTACTCATAAATTACTATTTAAACGAATTAAAGATGATTTTATTTTCTCTTCAATTACAACAGAAGATATAATATTATTTGATTGATAAATTATTGATAAGTTTATTTTGATTTTCTTCTTTTCTAAATTATTAATTAGATGAGATTTGTTATTTCTAAAAGCTTCTTTAATATGTCTTTTAATTAAATTTCGATTAACTGCTTTAATAATATTTCTCTTTGGAACAACAATCTGAGTCTTAACACATGATTCTCTTTCCTCATCTACTTCTAAATAGACCCATCTAAAAGGCTCTTCTACTAATGATCTTCCTTTTAAAAATAAATTTTCAGTAGATTTTCTATCACAAAGTCTTTCTGATTTTTTGAAAGTATTCATAAAAAGTATTATACGCTAAATAACTAATTATCTCCTCCTCTTATTAGATTCTTTAATATATTGCTCTAATGCCATAGACATGGAAGGTGCGTTCTTATTAGGAACCTCTATGTCAACACGTAAATTAAAATCATTAACAGATACAACAGTAGTTGGTCCAAAAACTGCTAAGCGAGTTTCTCCCTGAATAAAATCAGGAAAATTTTCGAAAAGTGATTTAATGCCTGTGGGGCTAAAGAAAACTAAAATATCATACTTAACATCTTTTAAATCTGACAAGTCAGAACATACCACTTTATACATTTGTGCTTTTGTATATTCTAGACCGCTCTCTTCTAAAGATTTATTAGGTCTTGCTTTTAACAAATCTGAACACGGAAAGATAAACTTACTATCACTATGTTTTTGCATAACAGGAATTAGACTTGCAAATGTTTGTTCACCAGTAAAAATTTTTCTTTTTCTGAATGTTATGAAGTTTTGAAGATAATGGGCGATTGCTTCGGAAACACAAAAATACTTAGTATAGTCAGGCACCTTTATTCTTAATCTTTCACACATGCCAAAATAGTGATCCATAGCATGCTTACTGGAGAATATTACAGCATCATGATTTAAAATACTGATTCTTTGCTCTCTGAACTCGATTGTAGAAATCTCTTTAACATTAATAAAAGGCTTATAATCAATCTTTAAATTATATTTCTTTTGAATCGCGGCGTATGGTGATTTCCCCTCAGGTTTAGGCTGTGAGATTAATATTGATTTTACTTTTGTTTTGACGAAAGTCATTACTTATTCTTTTAGTAAAAAAAACCTTTTGTAATTAATACAAAAGGGGGTAATTCTAGAACACAAAGATACAAAAAAATATAAAAAGACGGTAACCCAAATGAATTTGTTCCTATCCTCCAAATCCAAAAAAACTTCAACAATAGAAAGATTAGTCCAATAACAATAATTATATTAATTAGTATTAAATTAACATCAAATGAAAGAAAATATAAAACTAGTATTATGGGAGAAATAATAACAGCTAAAGATTTATCAGATAGATAAGAGAAAAAAATTGTTAATCGTGTTATTTCTTTAATATACAACAACGTACCTAAAAATCTAATCACTAAAAATTTTAAAATATAATAAGTAGCAATAGAAAAAAATACAATTAAAAACTCTAACATATAAATAGAGCTGTTTTGATATAAAAACAATAAAGAAAAGTTAATTAATAATACTATAAATGTTATCCAATTTACACGCTCTGTAAATGCGTTATCTTGTCTTAGATACTGACTAGCATAACGATATTTAAAAGATGCAAGAATTAATAATTTTGTGTGTTTCCAGTAGTAAGCCCTTAATATTCCTATGAATAAAAAAGACAGTGTTAATAGAAAAAAAACTAAAAAATTTTCTATTTCTATTTGATTAATTGGCAACATAATTATTTACAAAAATACTTTTTACATATATAATTTTAAAGAGTTATTTAATAATGTTTATAAAAACAATACTTTTGTGAAAAATTAATTCTTATAAAATGAAACAAGATCTATATCAAGCTCCAGATTATTTTAAGATGGATGAGCTACTTACCGAAGAACACAAGCTTATTAGAGATACTGCTAGAGAATGGGTAAAGAGAGATGTATCCCCAATTATTGAAGAGGCTTGTCAAAAAGCTGAGTTTCCAAAACATATTCTTCCTGGATTAGCTGAAATTGGTGCTTTTGGGTCTTACATCCCTACTAAATATGGAGGTGCTGGATTAGATAATATTTCATATGGACTAATAATGCAAGAATTAGAACGTGGTGATAGCGGAATACGATCTACTGCTTCCGTCCAATCATCATTAGTTATGTATCCTATCTTTAAATATGGAAATGAAGAACAGAGATTAAAATATCTTCCAAAGCTGGCATCTGGAGAATATATAGGTTGTTTTGGATTGACAGAACCTAATCATGGTTCAGATCCTGGCGGAATGACAACTAACATAAAAGACATGGGTGATCATTTCCTTTTAAATGGAGCAAAAATGTGGATTTCAAATTCTCCATTTGCTGATATTGCGGTGGTGTGGGCAAAAAATGAAGAAGGTCGTATAAAAGGAGTCATTGTGGAGAGAGGCATGGATGGCTTTACAACACCAGAAACACATAATAAATGGAGCTTAAGAGCATCGGCTACAGGGGAATTAGTTTTTGATGATGTTAAAATTCCAAAAAAAAATATTCTACCTAACAAAGATGGGTTAGGAGCTCCTCTTGGTTGTCTAGATTCGGCAAGATATGGAATTGCTTGGGGAGCTATAGGGGCGGCTATGGATTGTTATGATACGGCGCTTCGTTATTCTAAAGAAAGAATACAATTTGGAAAACCAATTGCAGCTTTTCAATTACAACAAAAAAAATTAGCTGAAATGATTACTGAAATCACTAAAGCTCAATTTATAACTTGGAGATTAGGAGTTTTAAAAAATGAAGAACGCGCAACTACAGCACAAATTTCAATGTGTAAAAGAAATAATGTAGATATGGCTCTGAAAATTACAAGAGAAGCAAGACAAATATTAGGAGCAATGGGGATAACTGGAGATTATTCAATAATGCGTCATATGATGAATTTAGAATCAGTTATCACCTATGAAGGGACGCATGATATTCATCTACTAATTACAGGTTTAGATATAACTGGAGAAAATGCATTTAAATAAAATTCATGATTCTAATGCTTTAGCTATTTTTTTAAGTTTAAAATAAAATGCTTTTCCATATTTTCTAATGATTGGTGATTGAAGAAACTCATAAACTGGCACTTGCATTTCTTTTCCTAAATCACATGCAGGAGAACAGATTTTGATTGATTCATAATTTATTGCATCAAATTCCTTGTATTCAGTGATTCTAATAGGAAACAAATGACAAGAAATAGGTTTTCTAAAACTTGTTTTCTCTTCTAGATAAGCTTTTTCAATAGTACATTTTGATATTCCTTTATCGTTAATTACAAAAGCACATTGGTTATTATTAATTAATGGAGTGGTTAGATCACCATCTGAGTCAACTACAGAAACCCCTGTTTTATGAATAACTCTTCTCCCCTCATTAGTCATGTATGGCTCAACAGCATGATAAACATCCTCTATTTTTTTTATTTCCTCTTTCAATAATGGCGCTCCCGAATCTCCCTCTACACAACAAGCTCCCTTACATGCATTTAAATCACAAATAAAATTTTTTTTCAAAACATCTTTAGAGATAATTTTATCTTCAATTTGAATCATACTGTAAATTTACATAATTAAATCTGAGAATTATTACTTTTGTAATATGGCAAATTATGAAGAGGTCTTTAAAAAAGTTGTGTCCCATTCTAAAGAATACGGTTTTATTTTTCAATCCTCTGAAATATATGATGGTTTAGCAGCAGTATATGATTATGGGTCAAATGGGGTTGAACTTAAAAATAATATTAAAGAATATTGGTGGAAGTCAATGGTAAATATGCATGAAAATATTGTAGGTCTAGATACTGCTATATTTATGCATCCAAAAACATGGAGAGCTTCTGGTCATATTGATGCCTTCAATGACCCTCTAATTGACAATAAAGATTCAAAAAAAAGATACCGAGCAGATGTGCTTATTGAAGATCATATTGCTAAAATTGAAGCTAAAATTGAAAAGGATTGTGTAAAAGCTGCAAAGCGTTTTGGAGAAGATTTTGACAGAGAAGAGTTTGTTACAACAAATGGTAGAATTTTAGCTAGACAAAAACAAATTGATTCAATAAAAGAGAAAATGAATACTGCGCTTACTGCTGGTAAGTTAGACGATGTAAAATCATTAATTGAAGAAATAGATATAAAATGCCCAGTTTCGGGGACTAATAATTGGACGGATGTTCGTCAGTTTAACTTGATGTTTAAAACACAAATGGGGGCGACTGCTGATGGTGCTTCTGATATGTATTTAAGACCAGAAACTGCACAAGGTATTTTTGTAAACTTCCTTAATGTTCAGAAAACTGCCCGCATGAAAATTCCTTTCGGAATTGCTCAAATTGGAAAGGCATTTAGAAATGAAATTGTGGCTCGTCAGTTTATTTTCCGAATGCGTGAGTTCGAACAAATGGAAATGCAATTTTTTGTTCGCCCAGGTGAAGAAATGAAATGGCACGATTACTGGAAAGATCTCAGAATGAGATGGCATAATTCATTAGCTATGGGAAAAGATAATTATCGTTTTCATGACCATGAAAACTTGGCACATTACGCTAATGCTGCAGTCGATATAGAGTTTAAATTCCCTTTTGGATTTAAAGAATTAGAAGGAATACATTCTCGTACTGATTTTGATTTGAAAGCACATCAAGAACATTCAGGGAAAAAATTACAGTACTTTGATCCAGAATTAGGAGAAAGCTATGTCCCTTATGTAGTAGAAACATCCATTGGTTTGGACAGAATGTTCCTTGCTATTTTAAGTCACTCTTTCATGGAAGAAGATTTAGAAAATGGGGAAAGTAGGGTCGTGTTAAAAATCCCTGCTGTATTATCTCCATTAAAAGCCGCTATCTTGCCATTAACTAAAAAAGATGGTTTGCCAGAAAAAGCAAGAGAAATCCTAAAAATATTACAACTAGATTTTAATTGCCAATATGAAGAAAAAGATTCTATTGGGAAAAGATACAGAAGACAAGATGCAATTGGAACACCTTTCTGTATTACTGTTGATCATCAAACTTTA
>Ga0209403_10002728_pt1 | contig 20692 bp, 19 predicted proteins | sample ArcticOcean_MG_C_8_FD_187440 | JGI IMG/M metagenome (GOLD analysis project Ga0209403, IMG submission 187440) | Marine microbial communities from western Arctic Ocean - ArcticOcean_MG_CB11_86 (SPAdes) (version 2) | ecosystem: Environmental > Aquatic > Marine > Oceanic | place: Arctic Ocean... | reverse complement strand
AGCAACTAAAACATCAACTACCAAAAAATCTTATTTTATAAAAGATAATAATCTTACTGATATTCAAAAAAGATGGTGTAGATGTGTATTACATGTATTAGAAAAACAAAATGTAGATTGTCGTATTTGGTTAGGATTAACAAAATTAGAAAAACAAAGGACAACTACACCGAAGTCATGTTATAATCCTTATGCAGTTTGTACCAAAAGTGTTGGTAAAGCTGGACACACTTCCACTTCTTGTAAATATAATTTTAATAATGTTCCTGCTACTAAACTTTTAGCATATTTTCAAAAAAATATTAAAAAATATAATAAATGGGCAAAAAAAAATAATAAAAAAATATATACAGATGTAAAAAATATTAAAGTAAATGAAACAATAGTTAAAAATTTTATTTCATGGTATTCAAAAAATTAAAAAAAATTATTTATTACAGATTTTAAAATCATCTTTACATTGTGAAGGATGATTATGACAATAATTTTGAAATGCTTCCGTATTCATTGAATAATTAACTAATAATAATATACCTATTAATAATATTAATTTATGTGTTGATTTCATTATATATATATATATTTATATAAGATTTTTAATTTTTTCATAAAAAAAATCTTAGTATATTATATAAAAAAAATGAAAGGTGGAAAAATGGGAGCTGAATGTAAAAAATGGAGAGCCGCTCATAAAGGTCATAATTGTGTTGGTACAAGATCAAAAGTTATGAACAAAAATGCTTTAAAAACCACTGGTGGTTTAAAAAAATCAGATTTAAAAATGAGTCATGGAAGAATTGTAAGTGTAAAAAAATCTCAACAAGCAAAAGCAAGATATAATGCTAATCCTAAAATAAGAAAGGCATTAGCAAGAGGTAGAAAAAAATTAGGAACACAAAAAAAATAGGCTAGAAAATGTTAGTTTTTTTTTTTATTTAATAATTATTATTTAATATTTTTTTTAAAGTTGATTTAGAAATATCAATATTTAATTTTTTCTTAATTATTTTAACTTGTCTTTTTTGAGATATATTTAACAAAGAGTCTTTAATGTTTTGTATTTGTTTAACTTGTTCATCAGAATATTTTTTTCTTTTTTTTATAGTTTCTTCTTTATATTCTTTAGAATTTTCAAATGATAATTCTTTTCCTTTAGAAGTTTCTATATAACCATTAATTTTTAATGTATGATTATGAACATTTATATGACATTCTTTACATAATACCACTAGATTACTAAGTTTATTTTTATGAATCGTGCCAATCATATTATTTAAATCAGCACTACATTGAAAATTAATGTGATGAACATCGACACCAGGCTTATTACAAACTTGACAATTTGTTATAATTAATTTAGAATTATATCTTGATTTATTATTATTTTCTAAAATTGTATTTTTATTATTAGTTAAAAAATTACGAATTTCATAAGCATCTTTCATAAAATTACTATCAATTCCTAAACTTTTAGCAATTTCTAATCCATATAGCCCAGCACCTTTTCCATTTTGTAATTTTCTTGTATAAATTAATTTATCTTCTTTTTTATTATATTCTAATGATAAATGATAAATTTTAATCATTTTTAAAGATTTAATAGCAGGAATATCTGGAAGATTATGATAATGTGTAGCAAGAATAACATTAGAATTTTTTTCAACAAATCTTTTAAGAGAAGCAGCTACAATAGATACAGCACTATCACTTTCTGTACCTCTTGATAATTCATCTGCAACAATTAAACTATATTCATCACATCTTTTTAAAATAGAACGCAATTCAATAATTTCAAGTTGAAAACTACTTTGTGCTTTAAATAAATTATCATTAGCATCTATTCTTGTATGAATTGACTTATATGGATAATAAACTAAATTACAAGGTGTATAAAGTCCTGCTTGTGCCATACAAATTGATAAAGCAATGCTTTTTAATAAACTAGATTTACCAAGTCCATTACAAGAATATAACAATATGCCATTAATTTTTTCTTGTGTTTCAATATTGTATCCCATACTAATATCATTTGGAATATAATTTTTATCTTCTAAAAGTCTTTCTATAATAGGATGTCTTAATTCTTTACTATGAAAATATGGTTTACCATCATTTAAATCTTTTATTAAAGGTTTTTTATAAGAATATATAATACTTAAATGAGCAGCAGTTGATAAAAAATCTAATTTAGAAACAAAATCAGAAATATTTTCGAGGATTTTTGAATATTTCAAAAATGATTTTAGTATTTCTTTATAAGTTTTTGAACTTAATTTATATAATTTCAAAAATAAATCATTTTTATTTGTTGAAAATTGATTAATTTCATTACTGGTTAATTTTACATTACTACTTTGTATTTTAAAAATTAATTTGTCTTTATAAATTTTAAATTTTTTATTACCTACAGTAAATACTGGTTTTTCTGTTAAATTAGATAAATTTTTAATAAGAACTTCCTTTCTTTTTTTTGTCAATTGTAAATAATAGCCATCACGATCATTATTCATAACACTAATTAGAGAATAATTTGCTTTGGAATCAATATAAAATGTTAATTTTTTAGATAATGTTTTAAAATAATCATCATAATAAATCATTTTATTTTGTAATTTATCAATGTCATCATTAAAGCCAATTTTTAAAATGCTTTTTTTCATATCTGGAAATACTTTAAAATTCATATTTTCTAATTCAAAAATTGATTTATATTCTTTTATAAACTCATTAAATTTACTTAAAATGCTTGTTTTAGGAATTAAATGATTTAATTTTTTATATTTTGTTAAGATATTTATAAGATTTAAAATATATTCATATGAGGAATCTAAACTAGTAAATTCAAGTGGATTTAATCTGCCTAATTCTAGTTTTCTGTGAAAACGACTTAAATCACCAATGTTTTCTAATTCATTTCTAATTTTTTCATATAAATATTTACCTTTTTCAATTTTTGATTCTTTATTATTATTTGATTCAATAATTTTATCTTTTTCTCTTATAAGTAAATTTTCAATAACATTATAATTTTTATTTAATTCTTCTACATTTGTTGTAGGTCTAGTTAATTTACTTTTTAATAAACGTTTTCCACCTGATGTTTTACATTTATTTAAAACATCAAACAAACAATTAAATTTAGCATATTTTTCTGTTTTATTACTTAAAATATCTAATTGGTAAATACTATTATATGATAAAATCATATTATTATTCTCTTCTATTGATTTTGGAACTTTTAAATTTTTTAATAATAATGGATCATGGTTTTTAACAAAATTTATCAAATTTACAAATGGATAGATACAACTTGGTTTATCAGTAAAATGTAAATATTCAATAATATCTAAAGTAGTATCATTAGAATATAATTCAGTTAGAAATGCTTTTTGAAATTGAATATTTTCAAAAATTTTATCATATTCAACAAAATGTAATTTAGTTTCTTGTAATTCTAGATAATTTAACAAATACTTTAAATCATATGTAAAGGTATCTTTATCAAAGATGCTAAATAAATATTCAGATGAATTATAAATTTTTAGAATTCTATATAATTCATCTAAAGCTTTATTAAAATCATCAATAGCATTTACAAAATAATTGGTATATAATTCACCAGTTGAAGCATCTAAAAAAATGCATGAAATGATCATATTTTTTTTATTAGTATTATAACATGTGTGTTCTTCAAATAGAACAGATGCTAGATAATTTGAATTATAATTTTTTTCAAAACCAGGTGCTAAACTTGGTGATAAAATTGTTCTTATATTTCTTTCAGGCTCCATGATTCCATCATTCAGTTGATCGACAATTATAACAGTATAATCTAACTTTATTAGCAAATTAACATACTTGGCTTCAGTGGCTGCATTCTTTGGATAACCTGCCATCTGCAATACTTCATTTTTTAGCTTTTTTTTTGCTACATGCATGTTTAATTGTTTTGCTAAATTTTTAAGACCATAACGACCATCTTCTCTGTCATACATTTCATGGAAACTACCACATTGCCAAAGGACAATAGTATTTTTACCAAATTGTTGTCTGTTTTTCTCTACTAACGAGAAGTACCTATCAGTCATTTTTGATTTCGATTTCTTAGAACTCATATTATATTTATATAGTTCTTTGTTCCTTAAATAGTAAAATAGTATTCTTTAAATTCACCACTTATTAAGAGAGATATTTTGTTAGATTATTAAAAATGTTGTATTTTTTTTATTTTAATTTTTTTATAAAAATTTGATTTTTTTTTATAAAATTAAAAACTAATAAATAAAAAATAAAAAATGAATAAAGTTGAAACTTTAAAAATATTAACTAAGAATTATCCAAATATTAAATTTAGAATTTATAATAATAAACTTCAAAGACTAAATAGAAAAAGATGGCGTCCTGTTTGTAAATGTGGGATAGCAAGACCAATTTTTGGATTACCAGAGGATAAAAAGCCTACTTGTTGTTCAAAATGTAGAAGTCAAAATATGATTGATATTACGCATAAGAAATGCATTTGCGGCAAAGCCATACCTATTTTTGGACTACCAAATGATAAACGAGCCACTTGTTGTTACAAATGCAAGAGCCGAAATATGATTGATATTATAAATAAAAAATGCATTTGCGGTAAAACTCAACCTAGTTTTGGTTTAATGAATGATAAAAGACCGACTTGTTGTTCTAAATGTAAAGAAGATAATATGATAGATATTAATCATAAAAAATGCATATGTGGGATAATTCCCTCCTTTGGACTACCAACTGATAAAACACCAACTTGTTGTTCTAGTTGCAAAAAAAAAAATATGATAGATATTATTCATAAAAGATGCTCTTGTGGAAAAAGCAACCCCTTGTTTTGGATTAGCAACAGATAAAATAGCCACATGTTGTGCTAAATGTAAAACAAATAAAATGATTAATATAGTAAGTAAACGGTGCTCTTGTGGAACTCTTGCATCCTTAAAAAAAGAAAAAGCAACACGAAAACCAGATGGTTCATTTGAAATCATTCATTTAAATTTATGTAGTCCTTGTGCTATTAAACTAGGATTATATGACCCTACTATCACCCACGAATCAGAAAAAAGATTTCAAAAAGAATTAGAATTATTTAAAAATGAAAGAACAGATAAAATTTATGATTTAACATTTTCAAATAGAATTAATACAAGTTGTTTATCAAATCCTAATAATGATTGTAAGAATAATAAATGTGTTATTATAGATGCTGTTTTACAATATAGGAAAATCTATTGGTTATTAGAAAATGATGAAAATAGACATAATGATTATATTTTATCTTGTGAATTAAATAGAATGTGTAATTCTATAGCAGCAATACGATTGCAAGGAATAAAAGAACCTATTATTTTTGTAAGATTTAATCCTGATGCTTATAAAGTAAATAGTATAACTAAAAGAACTTATAAAAAATATAGATTTGAAAAATTAAAAAAAGTTCTTGATACATATGAAACAACAAATGAATTTGAAATTTTATATATGTTTTATGATACAACTAAGAATGGACAATTAGAAATACAATTAGATAATGAATGGAATGATTTATTGAATGATTACATTAAAATAATTTAAATGTCAGGTCTTATTTATATTAATATATAAAAAAATATATAATAATAATTATAAAGATGTCTGCAATTTTTATTAAACTGAAATGCAAAGAAAAAATTAAAAATATTGCTGTGTATGAAGGTATGTATATTGAAGAATTAATCGTAATTATTAATGCTGCTTTTAAAATTAAAAAAAAAGTGTTGTTTTTAACAGATGAAAATAATAAAATTTATAATTTAAATTCTCCTATGATTCCAATAAATGTGTTTAAAATGAATAAATTGATTTTAGAAATCAAATAGGTCTTAACATTTGTTGATGTGTTTTTTTTTTTATATGATATTCTTCATAACTATGAAAAAATATATTGTAATAGACCAAAATAATTCCAAGAATTAGTATTACAATTAGTATTAATATTAACATTTTCTTATAATACATTTTTTTATTTATTTTTAAATTCATTTCATATTTTTTATTAATTTTTAATTTATTGTTATTTAAAATTTCATAATCATCTATTATCATTTTTTTATATTTATAAAATCTTATTTAAATATAAAAAATTATTTTTAAATAATGGGACAAATATTTTTTTGCAATGATGACTTAGAAAAAAAGCAACATATCATACTTGAACTTAAACAAAGAAATAAAACATTGATTTTAACTAATAATAATTTAATAGCTGAAAATCAACAATATATTCATTCTATAAACAGATTAGTTAATATGTATAATAACTGTGACAATTGTAATTCACAAAAAAAGAAAAATTAAAAAAATTTGATTTTTATTTTAATATTTTTATAATAATAAATTAAAAATGAGTGAAATTGAAAAAAAGATTACAATTACATTAACTGCTGGTGATGTATGTGAAAACCATGTTCATATGCAACAACTTGGAAAACTAGTAGAAAAAGGAAAAGGATTTAATAAAGAAGATTTAGAAAAAATAAAAGAATTTAGTGAAAATAAAAGTATTAAATGTGAATTAATAGATTTAACTAAATTAATTGAAAATATTAAAAATAAAAAGGATAATAGTAAATTAGTATGTGAAAAAGCATATATTTTAGTATTAAGAGATGCTATAAATAAATTGTTTAAAGATATAAATGTAAAAGATTTATTTAAAGAATTAAATAAATTGAAATGTGGGACACTACATTGTTTAATCCAAAAAGAATTGATAAAAAAACTGGAAAAAAAGGAGTTGTTCAAAATAAAAGAGCTAGACATAATTTATGTTTTAGTGAAATAGGTCAGAAACCTGAAATGGAGAAAGGAAAAGGAACTATAATTCCTTTCAAAGATATACCATTAAACAAAAATATTTTAGATTTATTTAAAAAATTATTAGGTGAGAAAGGCAACAGTTTAAATATTGAAGGTAATAAATATTATGATATTAATAAAACAGGTATAGGATATCATGGTGATTCTGAAAGAAGAAAAGTGATTGCTTGGCGTTTAGGTGAAAGCATGTCGTTACATTATCAATGGTTTGTACGAAGCAAACCAATTGGAAATAATTTAAAATTAATTATAAATTCTGGTGATGTTTATATAATGTCTGAAAAAGCAGTTGGTACAGACAGATTGGTTAAAAAATAAAAAAATTCCAACTTTAAGACATGCTACAGGTTGTAAAAATTATACAATAAAACCAATTAAAAAACATATAACTGAAGATGGTTCTTTTAAAAAAGATAAAATAAATAGAAATTATATATTAGTAGAAAAATTATATAATATAAAAACTGAAAAAAATATTGTTGGAATACCAATTAAGTTCATTTGAATTTTTAATAAAAATTTCACTTTGTAATGTTTTTCATTGTTTGTTTGTTTGACTGCATTGTGTATAATAATTTCAAATATCAAATTTGTCTGTAATGAATTTTTTTTTATTTAGTCTATATCTTTTTAAATTCTAAAAATAAAAATTAAAATAGTATGATATAATATATAACAAAATGGAATTTAATTATATTATAAATCCTGAATCTGGTAAACGTGTTTCTATTAATGCTAAAACTGGTAAAAAAATATTAAATAAATATTTACAAAAATTAGGTGGTAATACTGGGAACCCCACATACAAAGCCGCTGTACAAAATATCACACGGATACTTGGTGAGGAAGGACTGAATGAACAGGTAAATACTGCGCTCGCGTTCGTACGTGAGCGGATTCAGATGCTGGTGGATGGTTACCCAATTATGACACCGTTTAAGAGCGCTCCGCTTAAACGGGCTGACCGTATTGTCGAGAAAGTCCAGCGCAGTAATATGACACTCAAAGAAATCGCTAAATCCAAATGGACCGCAAAAAAACTACTCAACAAAATCGGCGACTACGCCCGAGGTTCAGTAATTATGTCCAAAGGAATCAACGTTTGCTTCGCCGTGAAAGACATACTGAGAGCAGTAGTGTACGACAATGGTGGTGCTGTGCTCATTAAGTGCAAATCGTTCCTACGAATCGGTGACGGGTACATAGGCACTAACATCGTTGTGGGGTACCGTGGAATTCCTATCGAGATACAGTGCCACACGAAGGAGTCCTACGCTGCAAAGAAATCCTTTGTCATGATCTCAGACTACCACAGGTTGACGTTGGACCACCTCGCAGAAATATACAAGAAACTGATGAAAGCAGATGCGAATGATGATACACACGCATTCTTGGATCGCACAAGACATAATGTCAAAACCACACGATTAATCAAGCAGCACCATGCATACCGACTAACCCAGGTTATAACCCATATGCTCAGCGTGAAGACCGTCATGACGGACAAAGAGTTCTCCATTGCTATGAAAAACATCCGACGCGCGCTCATCGAGAGAATGGTAGAGAATGAGGTGGAAGCATCGGGAGAGTTGACTCGGTACTGTGTCCAAGCAAGTTTGCTGCATAAGGGTTCCTTCGGAAAGAAGTGCAAAGACACTGTAAAAATAGATGCGAATGACTTGAGTGAGATGAGTGAGAAAGAAGAAAAGAAATTGAAATTATTAAAAAAAATTCAAAAAACACCTTCTTTAATGGGAATTATGACGCGCTGGTCATGAATTTCAGTGCAGAACATCCTCAGTTAGAGGGTTTCGATTAGACAAAAAAAGAAAAAAAAAAGATTAAAAATAATATATTTTTATGTATCAGTATCACTTTGTGATAATTCATCCTCATCATCATCATCATCATCATTATCTTCATTATCTTCATTATCTTCATTATTATCTTCATCATTATCTTCATCATTATCTTCATCATTATCTTCATCATTATCTTCATCATTATCTTCATCATCATTATCTTCATCATCATTATCTTCATCATCTTCTTTTTTTGTTGATTCAGTATCTGTTTCTAAAATTTCAACATCATTATTATCTATTGATTTATTGTCAATGAATTGTTCTAATGCTGTTAAATCATTATCATAAATAGATTCTTGATTACTTAAATTTTGAAAAAAACTTGTTGTAAAGTCTCCAAAAGAATTAGAATTATTTAGTTTAATTTCTTTAATATCTAAATTCTCATTTTTTTTTATATTTAAACTTAAATTTGTGTCATTATTTTGTTTTAAATTAAGTAATTCATGAATATTTTTTTCATTTAAAATAATAGGTATTTTTTTAGGTATTTTTTTATTAGAATCATTTTGTTTAACTTCGTAAGAACCAAAATATAAAGATTTATTGATAATAATTTTTAAAAAATAAATACCTGTCTTAATAACTAAAGAGATATTTTGTTGACAACTTTCACTTTTACATTTTAATAAACCTTTTTGATAAAATTTATTTTCTCCAAAAATTTCAAAAAAACACTTTTTAGTAAATTCGGGTAATTTAATATGTAAAAAAAATTTATCTTTATTATAAGATGTTTCTATTTTTGGTCCACGAGATAATGTTTGTTCGTTAAAATTAATATTATAAATATTTAATTTTTTCATTTTTAATAATAACTAATTTTAAATATAATTCTTTAAATATTTATTTTTTTATAACATACCTATAAATAATATTAAAACCATTATCTTCCATTCTTGTAATTTTAAAGATTTGTCCATGTATTGCTCCATAATATTTTGCAATAGGATCATTTATAAAAATTAATGGTAATTGATATTTTTTTATAATATTATATTTTTCTTTAATTTTTATATATTCTTCTTCATTAGTGATTAATTCATGTTTAGGAACCCATTTATGTTTAATTTTATCAATTATTAATTCTTCAAATAGAAAAACTTCAATTCTAACATTTTTATTTATAAATTTTTTAATTACTTTCTTTAAATTTGAATTGATTTTTGTTTTAAATAAAAATATAAAATGAATTTTTTCTCCATATTTCTTAATATAATTTGCTAAAATATCTTTCAAAATACTTGGCTTAATTTTTTTTTGTTTAAGAAAATGGATTATTTTAAATTTATCTTTATTTTGTAATATAATATGTTCTTTATTTTTATTATATTTTAATTTAAATTCTTCATTTGATAAATTATATTTTTTATCTACATTATATTTTCTTATTTTTAACATTTTTAAAACATTATTATATAATTGAAAAGTTGACATTTTTAAAACTTAAGGATTAAAATTAAAATAAAAATCAAATTTTAAATATTTTATAATATTATTATGAAAAATATAAACCAGTATTTAAGGTTTTAATTAAAATAAAAAAAAAGAATAATATTTTATATATATATATTAAGATGGAAAAAAAAATATATAAACCTGTTTTTAAAAAAGAAAATTATTGCAGTAATGATGGTTTTAGCACTATGATTTTTGGGCAAATATTCTGGTTTCAATTACATTTAATTTCATTTAATTTTCCTGTTAACCCTACATTAGAACAAAAAAAAAATTATTATGACTATGTTAATTTATTACAAAAATCAATAATACCTTGTAAAGTATGTAGAGATAATTTAAAAAATAATTTAAAAAGTTGTAAATGGGGTATGAACAAATTAAAAAATAGAAATACATTTTCTAAATTTATTTATGATTTACATAATAAAGTTAATATTATGACTGGAAAACCAAAATATGATAAAACTTATGAAGAAGTTAGAGATATTTATGAAAATTTTAGAGCAAAAACACCTATTCATCATAAAAAAGAAAAAGGATGTACTAAACAAATATATGGTAAAACTTCAAAATGTTTAATTAAAATAGTACCCAAAACATCAAAACAAAAATCATCTATAAATGAAAAATGTCTTTGTAAAAATGTAAAAGAATTTTAAATTAATTTTAATTTTATGTATGGAGGATAAAATAATAAAACTTATTGGTAAATTTAAAAAATGATAATAATTTGTTAAAATTTATTTTAAAAATAAAGAAATTTAAAATTTGATTAATATTTTTTTTTTTAATATTTTTAATTAAATGGATATAAGAAAATATTTTATAATTAATAATAAAAAAAAAATTAATACTTTAAATTTTAAATATTTTTATTTATATTGGGTTAAATCTAAAATAGTTATTGGATTTTATAAAATACAACCAGAAAAAGTTAATTTTTCTAAAATTATTAATTGTAGAGATTTAAAATCTAAAATAATAATTTGTGGATATTTTAAAAATAATAATAATAAAAATCCTATATGTAAAATTGAAAATATAAAATCAGTATTTTCTAATAAATCTTTTTCTTTATTAAAATCACAATTACAAAAAAGTATTAGAAAAGGATTAATTGATATTTCATTAATGACTGCTTTTGAAATGTATTTATTAAATGAAATTCAATTTTTACGAAGATTAGCAATTATAATTATTGAAGATGTAGAATATATTAATAAATGGTTTTCTATAATTTGTTGGTTTATATGTAGTTATCCTTTAAAAAAAATGGATAATAATCAAATTAGATATTTATTTGGATTTATTAAATCTTTATGTCTTTATAAAAAATTTGAATATGTAAAAAAACATGAAATTGATGTTGCAGAAATAATTGATGGAATTAAAAAATTTAATTTTTTAGAAAGAAATTGTATTTTATCTTTGTTAATTAGAGCAAGTTACGGTGGAACTTCTGGTGATGTTAAATTTTTAAGATGTAAAGCTTTAGAATATAAAAATAAATTTAAAAATAATTTTAAATTAGAAAATAATATTAATGTAAAACCACTAACTATTATTAAAAGATTAGAAAAAAATGAAATAATATTTTGTGCTTGTGATTTTCATATTAATCCTAAAATAATTGATATTATTGCTGAAAAATTTAAATTAGAAAAACAAATAATTAAAAAAACAATATGGCATAGTTCTTCTAATATTAATTTTAGAAAAGTAGAAATTACTAAATATAATAATATTTGGTTAAAAATTAAAAAGGAATATAATAAATTAGCAAGAAAATATATTTTTAGAGTAACAAGATAAATTTGATTTTTTTTATTTTTTTATAATTTTTATTGTTTTAAAAATGACATTTGTTAAATGTATTGCAATACGACAACCCGCTACTTCATTAATTGTTGATAAACATTTAATGAATAATTTAATTTATCAGAAAAATATAGAAAACAGAAATAATTCTTTATTTAATTCTACTAAATTTAAACCTTTTAATATTTTAATTCTATCTTGTAAAAAAAAAATGTCTAAAAATAAAATAAACAAATTACTAAATAATAAAAAAAAACTTATAAATTATTTAAATACTATTCAACATGATAAGTTTCCAACAGGATGTATTATTGGTGCTGCTAAAATATGTGATATGAAAAAATATGAAGAATTAAACCAAAAAAATATATGGACTAGGGGTCCTTGGTGTATGATTTTAACAGAAATCATAAAATTACCGATACCTATACCTTATAAGGGAAATTTGGGTTTATTTAATGTTCCTTTCAAAATACTTGGTTCAACAAATATTAATTTTTTAAAAAAGAATGATAAAAATATTAAAACTTTTGAACAAGTTAGATTAGATTAGATTTAGTATTTAAAAAGAATAAAAAATAATTATAATTAAAATTAAATGTCTAAAGATTTAACAACAGATGAATTTTTTGAATTATTAAATCAAAAAACTGAGAAAGTAAGAAAAAATCAAAAATCAATTGAAGAAAAAAAAGAAATTTTACAAAAAGATTGTTATGAATTAGCTGATTATATTAAAACAAATTGGAAAACAAAAGCTAAAAAAGCATCAGAAAAAGGTAGAATTTTTGTTGATTTATATTTTCCAAAACAAGATGATAATAAAAATATTTTCTTATTATGTGCACCATCTGGACAAAATTTATCTTGGTTTACAAAACAAGGAATTAAACCAACAATGCATATTTTACAAGAAGAATTAAAACCTTTTAAGGTACAATATGTAAGAACAACATTTAATAATAAATTTATAAATAGTGTCAGATTAACATGGGCAAAATAAATTTTTTTTTTAATTAAAATATTATATTATAATTATAATGAGTATTGTAGAATCAATTTTAAATTGTAATAATAAATTATTAAAACAAGGTGATTTTAAATTATTAAATTTACCACTAAATATGAAATGTATTAAACAATTAGGTAAAACTGGAAAAGATGGTACTGTATTTGAAATTCAAGATACAATAACTAATAAAACCTATGCATTAAAACAATTTAAAAAAAATAAAAATATAAAAACAATAAATGATGAAAGAGAATTTTTAAGAGTTTGTGGTAAAAACAACATAGCTCCTAAAGTATGGGATAATGATACATATTATAATGAAAAAGGACAGGGGAGACAAATAATTATGGAAAAATTAGATTTTACTTTACAAGAATTTTTTGACAAAGGAAAAAAATTAAATGAAAAACATCAAAAAAGAATATTTGATATTTTAATTAAATTAGATGAATTAAAAATATTACATAATGACTCAAATTGGAAATTAAATTATATGTTTAAAGATGATGAAATATATATTATTGATTTTGGATTTTCCAAAAAATTGGAAAATAATTTATTATATTCCAATTTTGTTACTTATATTATAAAAGATTTAATTGAAAATAAAAATAAATACATAGAAGGAATATATTTAGAAAAAATTATAGGATTTTTAACATTAAAAGGTATTTTTCCTTGTTTGAAATATAATGAACAAAGTAAATACCAATTTTTCATTTTTAAAAAAATGAAAAATAAAATAATTAAAGATGATAAAATAGTAATTTCAAATGATAATGAATTGAAAGGTAAAATAGAAAAAATTATAAATCTGTGTTTTTTTATTATTCCTGAAAATACAAAAAAAGAAGAAGACATTTCCAAATATTTAGAAAATTTATTTAAAAAATCTGAATCTATAACATCTAAATTAAATGAAGTAAAAGGTAAATATAAAATTTTATTTAATCATATTACTAAAATAAATGGAGAACCAAGAGAAATCAAAAGTAAATTTTATAATTTAAATTTTAAATTACCAGTAATTTCTGATTTACCTGATTTACATAAATTAATAGTTTCTGATTTACTGACTATTTCAAGTTCTAAAACACCAACATCAGAAACTGATTTACTAATTAGTAATTGTGGCATATTACCTGAATATGTTTTAGAAGAACCTGTTGTTGAAATAGAAATAGATAATTGTATTGAATACAAAGATTTAAAAAAAATTCTTGAAAATATAGTTGAAACTGGAAAAAAATGTAAATTTATTATAAATTTAAAAAAAAGGATAAACAATCCTATTAAAAATATTAATTATGATAATTTAATAAAATATTGTAAAAATAATAAATTATTAAAAATAAATCATATTTATAAAAATAAAAATACAAATTTATTAATTAGAACAAATAATAATTTTACACAAATTACAGAACATATTTATTTAAGTTCTAATTTTATTACAGGAAAATGGTTTTGTGAAGAACAAGAAATTAAAAAAATTGATTACATTATTTCACAAAATATAAGCAAAATGATTAATGTATCACATTTTAATACAAGTAATTTAAATAATTTAGATAGTGACCAAAAAAAATATTGTAAAAAAAAAATAGTTGAAAATAATATTGAATATTTTTTTTATCCATTTTATGATAATGGAAAGGTTGGGATTAAAGGAGTGCATAAAAATAAAACAGATTATAAATTAACACTAAAAAAGTTTAACAATATTATAGATACATTTGATAAAAGTATTAAAAAAAATCAAAAAATAATAATTAATTGTGCTGCTGGTTCAAATCGTTCTGTTTCTATGATTGTTGCTTATTTTTTAAAAAATCAAGAATATTTTAACAAATATTTTAAAAATAAATTAGATTCAAATATTGAAAAGAGATTTGATGAATTAGTGAAAATAATTAAAAATTTAAAAATTAAAAATAATTGTGTTAAAAAAAATAAACATAAAATAGGAACAAACAAAGAATTAAAACAAATAATTCTTAAATTTATAAAAAATAAGAAAACTGAATTTAATGTTACACCACCTCCTTTTAATGTTACACCTCCTTTTAATGTTACACCTATTAATAATAATCCTATTAATAATCCTATTAATAAAACTAATAAAGATGATGATTTAAAAAAAATAGTTGAAAATCTTCTTTATAATAAAGAAAAAAAAGTTATTTTAAATGTAAAAAATAGTGGAGCAGATAAAAATAGTGTTTTAAAAGGATGGGCTGCAATGGTAAATAATGTTTTAATAAAAACATTAGATGAAATTCCACCTCATAAAAATATATTACTTTTTGAAAAATTCCCAGAATTATTAGATGCGTATCTTACAGAATCGATTAAAGAAATATATACAAAAGAATACAATCAAGTTTTAACAAAAATAAAAAGTGAAAATAAAAGTTTAGATAATAAACAACAAATATTAAAAGCCAAAAATATAATTTGGGAGAAAATTAAAAAAAAAATACAACCAAATAAAAATTACATAAATAAAAGTCCTGTTAAAAATCCAAAGAATTATATTAATCCAAGAATTCGAATATTACATTTGGGAAATAAAGCACAAACAAAAAATAAAAAAATACAACAACTTTATGATCAACCAAACAAACTTCAAGAAAATTTAAATGAAGAAACAAAAAGTATAATTTTATTAAATCCTGAATCTACAAAAGACCAAAAAAAAATAGAAGAATCATATTATGAAATTTCTAAAAAAATTAAATATAAACATGATGAAAGGAATATCGATTTTATAAAAAGAGATCCAAATAATACAAATAATTTTTGGACTTTAAATGAATTAAAAGAAATAATATCTACATCATCCCCAGGTCCTACATTAGATTTTGGGGATAATTTTGTGTATTTTAAAAAATATAAATTATTTACACAAGAATTAAGTAAAAATAAAAATTATTTAATAATTGATAAATTTGGTAAATATACAAATGAAAATGGTAAAAACATAAAAGTAATAAATGAAATTACAAATACAACAAATAAAGATTATTATGAAAAATTAGGATTTCATGAAGTATATAATAGTATGCCAAGAAATAAATTTAATTTTAACTATATATTTGATAATATTGGTTCAAAAATTTGTAATGAAAAAAATATTAAAACTGAAAATTTAAATAAAATAAATGACGAATTAAAAAATTTTACTCCAGGAGCATTTAAATCTTTAATTCAAAAAATTATTAGATTTGGTGCAAAATCTACAAAATTATCTTCTGGATTTAAAGTATCAAATAAATTATTATTATTAGTATCATGTATTAACTTATTTGTACATAATGGTTCTTTTGTACCAAATATTAATAAGCATGTGAGTGGATGGGAAGGATTTTCAAAAAGATTATTTGTAATTGCTTTTGAAGATTCAAAAATTCAAAATAATATAGAATTAAAACAATATTTATCTTTATTAAGTACTACCTTATTGAAAAATAAGATTACTTTTTGGACACCTCCAGAAGAATTATTAAAAGATTATTTATTATTACCATTAAATATTTATAATTCAAATGAAGCATATGATTATAATGCTGATAAATATAAAAAAATATTATATTTAAATCAATATAAGAAAGATACTTATACAAATACTATGAAAAATTGTTCTGCTGTTTTAGAAATATTAAAAAGTTTTTCTGGAGATAGAGGTTTAATAAGACATATTGCTATTGATTATGAGAAAGTAAATAAAGATAAATTAAAAGTTGTAAAATGTATTTCAAGACCTGATGTAATGCCTATTATACATTGTATGGATCAACATTGGTTCCCTAATTTAGCTTATTTCTTTGATTTAAGTTTTAAAGAATTAAAAAAACAAAATTTTTTATATTATAAAAATGAAACTTTAAAAAATTTAGATGTAAAAGAACCATTTGGAAAATTATTAAGTAATATATTTATTTGTTGTACAGGAAGAAATCCAAGAAGAAAAATATATGAAACAAAAGAATTAGTTAAAAATAAAAAATTATTAACTGAAATTTCCTATGAAAATTTTGAAGAACAAGAAAGAATTAAAATTATAAGAAGAGTTCAAAAATTAGCATATGATTTAAAAACTAAAAATTTAGGAAATAAAATTAAAAGAGAAAAAATTGGAACAGAAAAAATTAGTTCTACTTATATTTTGGAAAATAGTTGGATTGCAAGTTTTGTTGGAATAATTAAAAATTTAAAAATTAAAGGAATTAATGTTTGGGTTACTGTTAAAGCAGATAATATTTCTTTACTTATTCCTATGCTTGAACCTATTAAAAAAAATAATGATATTATTTTATCTGATGATATGAAAGATGAAGCAATTCAAAAAGCTAGAATAATTTTGAAAAAAGGAATAAAAATTAAAGATAAACATTTTCCTAAATTTTATAATAAATTTATAAAAATAGCTGATTTAGATGGTAAAGAACAATATTTTATTGTTTCTAAAAAAACTGATGAATTAACAATTAATAATAGTTGGACAAATCAAAAAATTATAACAAAAACTTTAAATTTAATTAAAAAAATTACATTTGATAATTTTATTAGAAAAGCATGGTTAATGGATTCTGATGGAATTGAAAAAGATGCTGACAAAAGATTAGAAAATATTTTGAAAAATTCAGATATTAATATTTTAAGAAGAATTATGTATTTTATAAATTCTGGTTCTAAAATAATAAAAATGCCTGCATTAACAAGAAGTGGTGGTTTTTCAGAACATTTAGGAGTTATATATGATTTAGGAGTTTATCAATTTTTATTAAAACTTTGTATTATTTATCCTGGTGTTATTAAAATTCAAAACAATAAATTAATTTTTAAAATATATAATTTAATATTTTATAATAATATAAAAAAAATTATTAAAGATATATATTTTGTAGAAGAAGAAAAATATATAAATGATACTAATATAACAGAATCATTACAAATTCAAGATAAACAATATACAGATGATAATATACCAAGATTAAATTCTTGGAAATATAAAGGTTTAACAGATAAAGATAAAAAATGTGATATTGGAAATGTACCAAAATATAAAAAATTACCAAAAGATGGAGGTTATTTTAATTTATGGAAACATCAAAAAGAATCAGTTACTTCTATGTTAAATAGAAGTAATAAAAAATTAAAAGGTCATTTTTTATGGATACCAACTGGTATGGGGAAAACATTAATTGTTATTAAATTTTTATATGAATTAATTAAAAAAAATAAATTACCTCCTTATGTTATTTATACTTGTCCAGATTCTACTATTTTAACAATTTGTAATTATTTAAGAAAATTTGGTTTTATAGTAAATATAGTATTTACAAAAAAAAACGCAGTTAAATGCGTAATAACTAAAGCAAAAATAGATTCTGGTATAATTTATAATATTATTGATAACAAAAAAAATAAAAAAAACCCAGATTATTATGATAAAGTTTGTGAATCTGTTAAAAAATATACAATCACATTAATTGGTCATGATAGTTTAAAACATTGTAAAAATGTTTTTAATAATATCATGTCTCAAACATTTTTAATTTTTGATGAACTACATAAAGCATTACCTACAACAACTCAAAGAACTGCTGCATCTTTAGCATTAACATCTTCCTCAAAAGATTTTATTGGTTTAACTGCTACTATAACAAATCATGGTCATTTAGAACCTTTAATACAATGGTTTAAATTTTTAGTTCCTTTTGAAATAATATCTAATTCAAGTCTTTTAAAAAATGATAATTTTTGGATAGCTTTAAATACTATTATTTCTAAAACAGTTAATAATGGTATAAATATACTTGAAAGTACAATTAAACCAAAAATACCTGATGGACATGAATATTATTCAATGATTCCTGAAAGTTTAAATGGTAATGTTTTACCTGGTTCAAATAAAATAAATTTTAAAAAAGCATTTAATATTTGTTGGGATATTTGTACTTTAGAAATGATTGAATTAACAAAGTTATTTTTATTAGCTAAAATTAAAAATGAAATACCAAATAAAAAAAATAAATATAAAGTAGAAGATATTTATTATAGAAGATCATTATTTAATACTCATGAAATAAATATTCATGAAGATAATCATAGTTTAATAACTGGTGATTCAACTCTTAATTTATCAGAAATAATAATTGAAGATTTAAAAAAACATAAAACTATTTACATTTATGATGATTCAAATAAAAAAACAGATATTATTAAAATTGAAAATAACACCAAAGAACAAATATTCTCTATTTTACAACAAAAATTATCAAACACAATCATTTATAATTCTAATAAAACAAAATTTATTTATAAACAATGTTTTAACGATATTTTTATAAAAGAAGAAGAAAATAATTATATTGGAGTTATGCTTGTTGGAGATACTAACGCACATTGTGAAAAAATATTAAATTTAATTATTTCAGCAAAATTAAATTATATAAAAAATGGTAGTTTAATTCCTATTAAAAAACAAGATATTTTTATAAAAAGTAAAAAGAAATTTTCAGAAGCTGATAGTGATGAATTTATTGATTTAACACCTACAACAATCAAAGATGGCTCACCTGATTATAAAATTGTTATAGTTCCAAAAAATCATGGCACAGGTTATAATTTATCAACATTAGGAGTTATGATATGGTCAGCTTATCCTAGTAATAATTCCAGTAGAATACAAATAGAAGGAAGAATTCCTCGTTTAAGCAATCCAAGAAGAATTCAAAAAAAACCAGTGTATCGTGTAAAAGTAATTACAGGAGTTTTAGAATTAATTTTACAAGAAAAACATAAAAATATTAAAAATTTAAATAAATTATTAAAATCTGTTGCTACTCAAATTAATACTATCACATTATAATTAATATTAAAAAAAAAATATTAATTATCAAAAATTTTACATCTTTTTTTTATATTATTAATTATTTTTTTTATATATAAATAATATATGGAAAAAATTTTATTAATATTTTTTATAATTTTGATAGTATTTATTACATCCAATTATATTTTTGAACATTTTAATATAGAGTTATCACCAACTACAGGTGATGAGCCTAATTATGAACCAGAAAAATGGAATTCAAATGAATATATCAGAAAATCACATAATTGTTACAGTTATGTTTTAAATGATATTGCTCCCAGTTTAAAAGAATTTTGTAAAAATTCTAAATGTAGTGCTATAAATCCTCAACCTGGACATTATAGTGGTTATACAAAGAAAGTGAATAAAAATGATACTTCTTGTAAATCATTAATTAAAAGAGTTTTAATAGATAATCCTAATATTTATATTACAGGATTTGAAAATAAATGTGCTGATAATTATTATAAAGGTGCATTAACAGTAGAACCAAATAATTCTTATCATTTTTATAGACAAGATAAAAATGGTTATTGGTCAGGTAAAGATGGAGGTGGCAAAGCTACAAATTTAGATGCTTCAAGTAATTTAATAAAAGATCCACAAAAAGCAGACAGAACATATAATCATTCTGATTTTTCAGAATTTTGTAATTATTTTTGTATTCCTAAGAATAGTTATTTAGATACTAAAACTGCAAGAAGATGGGGTGGAAAAAGACTTTATAAAAATCCTTAAGAATCTTAAATATATTTTTTTTTTCTT
>Ga0209403_10002723_pt1 | contig 20730 bp, 17 predicted proteins | sample ArcticOcean_MG_C_8_FD_187440 | JGI IMG/M metagenome (GOLD analysis project Ga0209403, IMG submission 187440) | Marine microbial communities from western Arctic Ocean - ArcticOcean_MG_CB11_86 (SPAdes) (version 2) | ecosystem: Environmental > Aquatic > Marine > Oceanic | place: Arctic Ocean... | reverse complement strand
AACATCTATAAAAATAATCACGGCAAGAACAAGCACCCAGCACGCGGAAACAATATGAGTTGTTTGCGCAATGCGTCCGGTCATGTTCTATACATCAACCCAATTACCGTTACTTACTGATTTTGCAATCGCCTCGAGCACTGCCACATTACCGATACGCTGCGTATCAGTAAAACGATAGTCACCACGGCCTTCAACTGCATCAGCCCACTCCTCAAGATTAGCCCTAACAGGGTCTTTTTTATCAAATGTCTGGCTATGCTGAACTCCATCCTTTCCACATGTGATCAGATGAGTTAGTCCACCCTCTTGAGGATGAGCGTCATCGCGAGCCTCTGCCCACATTTCATTGCCAAAGACAGTAAACCGTCCATAGTAAGGAGTTGCAGAGATCGCCCCAACAAAACCAGTAGCTCCACTCTTGAAACGGAGCTTTACCGTCACAACATCACCCGTCGGCAAAGCTAGAACCCGCCTCGCCGACTGCGCAACAACAGCCTCTACCGGACCAAACATTGAAATAAACAGATCGGTTAAATGAACACCCATGCCAGTCATCCCAGCTGCAGGCGCTTCCGCCTGAGACCCCCGCCAATTGTCAGCCTCAATCGTTGTAAAAATACTGTGTGAGAAGTTGGCCTCGACATGCATCTGAGTACCTAATTGACCAACTGCAACCATTTCTGCAATCGCCTCAAACGTGGACTCATAACGACGCTCATGGCCAACGCCCATAATCAGTCCAGCTGCATTTGTTGCAGCCAACATTTTCTCTATGCTCTTTTTCGAAAGCGATAATGGTTTCTCGCAGAAAATTTGTTTCCCATGCTCGACAGCTGCGAGCACTTGGGCTTCATGCTGAGAGTGAGGAGTACATAAAATTACGGCATCAACCTCTGGATCTTGAAGCAGCGCATTGTAATCATCCACTATGGGTATTTCTTTTTCTTTAGAAAAATCCATATGCCGATCAGGTCGACGTGCAGTTAACCTAACGATTTTTATTTTTTCGCTATTCTCCACTGAGTTCACCATATGGCGCCCCCACCAGCCAAGCCCCACCATCGCAGCATTAATCACAATTAGCCTCCCTAGCTATTCCAAATAGAACAACTTCTTATTTAATGACGTACTTAACCGGCCAATCATAGCCGCTTTGAGTAACCGTCTCGATATATGCACGTACCACTTCAGAACCTGGCATGCCACGAGAATCAGCCTCCTTAGCCATTTCATCCGGAAAGTTTCGTAATGATCGAGCCCACTGAGCACGAACTTCATCAGGCAACTCACGTATCGTAGCACCAGAGTTTCGAAGATTTTCAAGACCAGATACCTGACGTTCATCCAGAATTCGTGCAGCCTTGATCTCATAGCTTCGTCCAACCTCGATAACAATGTCACGTACATCCGCAGGAAGACGATCAAGAGAACGCGTATTCATAGTGATAATTATCGCCCCACCCATCGCACCGAATCCAATCAAGGTGTAATAAGGCGCAGGCTCATGGAATTTATAGGCATAGTAAGCAGATGGAAACATCAACCAACCAGAATAAACGCCTGTCTGCATAGCCATATAACCATCTGGTAATGTTGATTGCACAGGGATTACCCCAGCTAACTCCAGCCATGGCAGATTCGGACCAGCACCTGCTATTTTCACGCCTTGCAAATCATCAAGTACCTCCCAAGGGACGCTTGATCCAAGGTGATAGTTATCCCATCCATTTATAGCAATAACAGTTTGACGATAATTTTTTTCTAGGTGCTCAGTTAGCCATGGATGTTCATCATAGACCCTACGAGCCACCCTAACCCCTGACTCTGCACCTTCCGGACCAAACGGAACAAAATATTGAAAATTGTGTAGAAATAACTTAGCCGGTTCAAAACATGTGCAAAACCCGCCAATATCTAAAATCCCAATTTGCACTGCCTCAAGTGTCTCTGCAACTGATGCAATGGAACCTCCATAGCCTTCAATCACTCTTAATTTATGATTGGTTTCTGCAGCAACCCGCCTCTTTAACTCGGGGACAAAATAGTCCTGCAATACCCCCGCATAAACAGTTGGGCCAGCCGGATGACCAGAACCCACACGCAACGTATATAAGTCAGCATTTGCATTTAAAGGCCAGACAATCTGTAGGGCCACTATTAGAATTGCAAACTGGAATAGACGTTGCGTCATCATAGTTAACACTTGAACTAAATAATTAGAGCAATTCAGTTGTTGAAGCTAGAGTCCGACAAGAGTTCTAGGATCGCCCTGCAGTTCTACGATATGCAATCCTGTATTGGACCGGTCTACAGCATAGATATAACCTCTATCATCAATATTGACATTATTTGTCTGAATCGCAGCATCGCAACGCTCTACCCCGTCAACTTCAGCACATAATTCAGTAGTATTTTGTGTTGTCTCTGGCACAAAGTAGGCAACCTCAACGGGTTGAAAAGGATTCCTAATATCAACCGCTCGTATCCCTGCATTGAAGTAAGAAAAAACTGCTAATGTTCTATCAAAACCAGGATGATATGCATCATGGACAGAGTGTGGCCCAAAACGGCCTCCATCATTGCAATAATCATTTGGCTCGTTAGGCACCTGATATGTAGAAACTGGGTAAGGTTTATCTTCCTCTGTTATATCGACAAAGAAAACAATATCTCGAACACCCCTACAGTACATAGAACTACGGGCTGCTTCAGAAGGAATAATCAGAAAATCCCTAGTGCTATGTTCCACATCAGTCGCGTAATCTGAAATTTCAAAACCAAGTAATGGCTTGGCCGTATGCACACCCCAGTAACTTGGCATATCTAATCGAGATATCTGGGGGTAAAGAAGGTTTTCAGGTGTCGATGCAAGAGGATCTACTACATCAGGATCGCCATTTAAAAACTTATCTTTATCAAGAATCTGTAGAGTGCCACTATTTCCACTACCATAACCAACGTATATGCGATCACCATATGCGAATGTCTGGTGTAATCCTGAGACAACATACTCAGGAAATTCTCCAACGGCTGTTGGTTCCCAACCCACAAGACCAAAATCTCTAATATGCGATGGTTGCTCAGGATTGCTCAAATCATAAGCCTGAAGAACCCGGGTTACACGCCAACCTTCTGGCGTACCATTGAAATAACCAACTCCCGTCTCACACTCCCATTGAATCTTATGCGTCTCCCTATTACCCCGACTAGACTCGGGACGAGATGAAAAACCTGTAACATCAATTGTTGACATAAATTCCGGTTCTTCTGGGTTGGTAACATCAAACATCTCATAAGAAATTAGACCATTAGTTCTAACCATATAGACTCGATTGGGATCCCCTTCAGGCAGAACATTTCCATCACAAATCTGTACGTGCTGACTGCCACTTGCTTCAAGGCCTGTGGGGGGTAAATGTTTCAGAAAAATTGGGGCTGTAGGATCAGTGACATCAAGTATTGATAGTCCATTGACTTCCATAAGGTCTGTTTGAGGATTGTATGACTGGCCAGCATGTTGCCCAACAAATAAAATTCTACGTTCACCATAAGCATGTATCTCCGGTTGATAAGCCGGTAGCCTGCAAATCATGATGACCTACCAGTTGCATATTCCAAGCAGTGTTACTTTCTTGCTGAGAAGTCGGAACGGATACCTGAGAAGCTTCCTCCTGTTGATCGCTGCAGGCAGATAGCAGCACCATAATAAACAAACTCAAAAAGCCACACATAGTCCTTAAAAGCCCTGAAAAATGACGCATTATTTTTCCTCCGATTCTTCTCGTACACAAGATTATTTAGCCCACCATCATCGGACCTTAAGCTCTCTGAGTCCAGAGCCACCATCTGCTTCATGCATTTAGATACAACCCAAGATAAAGACGAGGCTTCTGACAAGGGTTACAATTAAAAGTGATAGAAAATAGCGTGAATCGCCGCATATTAGTGTTTTTGATAAACCCCACGCACTCAATGGCAGTACGCAGGATCTAATTTTTGATGACTCAACAACTTTTTTCTCTGACTGGAAAGATAGCTCTCGTTACTGGAGCATCTAGCGGGATTGGCCGGCATGCCGCTGGCATTTTAGCTAATGCAGGTGCCCGAGTGATTGCTTGCGCAAGACGTCTTGATAGGCTTGAAACTCTTGTCTCAGAGATCGAGTCCATGGGTGGCACTGCAGTAGCAATTCAACTCGATGTGACAGACAAGGGAAGCATCGACTCTATGTTTAAAAAGGCCAATGAAACGTTAGGTCTAGTCGATATTTTAGTTAACTGCGCAGGAATTGCTGAAACAGGAAACTTCATAGAACTCGATGACTCAATCTGGAACAAGGTCTTTGCAGTCAACCTTGATGGCTTACGCAAACTATCTCAGGAAGTGACATCTCAGCTGATCAAAGCAAAGCGCCCAGGTGTAATCATCAATGTCGCTTCTGTAGCAGGCATGAACGCTGCACCAGGCTGGACGGTTTACGCAACCTCGAAAGCTGCAGTAATTCATTTAACAAAAAATATGGCCACCGAGCTCTGGCGCCATAATATTCGAGTAAATGCATTATGTCCGGGCTATTTTCCTACTGAAATGAACAAAAAGTTCTTCGCTAGTGCTCAAGGTAGAGAATACTTAAAGCGACTTCCTCCGCGGCGTATTGGCGATCTAGAAGAACTAACGGGACCTTTATTGCTTCTGGCTAGTGATGCATCTAGTTACATGACAGGTGTTGCACTTCCAGTAGATGGGGGACATTCCATACGTTTAGTTTAAATAACCCGCTGATTTCTTTTCTCAAAACTAAATGTTTAATTTTGAGAGGCCTTCAAGCCTAGTCTTGCTAGAGGCTCAACCATAGTCCCAAGCTCCGATCCATATTCACTAGATGCGTTACCTTCAAGCGCCCTTTTCAATACACCTTGACATATAGCTGAAAACCGAAAAAATGAGAAGGCAAGGTAGAATGACCATGGGCCAACCTCTTTAAGTCCTGTTCTATAGCAATATCGCGAGAGAAAATCTTCTTCATCTGGAATTCCTAACTCCGCAATATCTAAGCCTCCGAGACCAGGGATAAAAAGATCTTTTTTCATTCGTCGCTGCATACACAGATATGCCAAATCAGCAATTGGGTGCCCTAATGTCGATAGCTCCCAATCAAGGACAGCAATAGCCTCAAAATTATCTCTGTTAAAAATAATATTATCCAATCGAAAATCACCATGAATTAAAGAAGTTAGCCCATCATCTATAGGAATATTTTTTGGAAGCCAATCCATGAGTTGTTCCATGGGTTCCACAACGCAGGTTTCCGAAAATCGATACTGTTTCGTCCAACGACTAACCTGTCGCTCATAGTAGTTCCCAGTACTGCCGAAATCCCCAAGATCATTAGAGTCAATATCGACAGTATGAATGGCTGCTAATACTCGATTTGCCTCATCATAAACACGTTTTCTTTGCATAAAAGTCAGTCCGGGTAACGCAGGATCCGAAAAGACTGTGCCGTCCACATATTCCATGAGATAAAACCAACTCCCAATGACTGTGTCATCGGTGCAGAGATGGTGAACTCGAGGAACTGGAACATCAGTATTTTCTAGGGCTAACATCACACGGTACTCGCGATCAATAGCATGGGCTGACTTAAGAACAACACCCTCTGGTTTTCGGCGCAGGACTACTGACTTTGATGAAGTATCAATTCGAAAAGTTGGATTAGACTGACCTTGTGGGAATTTATGAACACTAATCGGTCCATGAAAATCTTCGAGATGCTCCTCTAGATAACTTGATAAAGTAGAAACATCAAACCACTGAACCTTAGTCACTATTGCTCAGCATCCCAAGTCCAGAAATCAGTATTCTCTATCGCTAGATTTCGTGCGAGAACCATTTTATGAACTTCACTTGAACCATCGACGAGACGGGCACAGCGAGCGTAACGGTAGATTTTCTCAAGCACAGTATCCTTCGAATATCCACGAGCGCCGGTAAGTTGAATTGCTGTATCAACAGCTTTATGTAACGTATCAGCCACTACTACCTTGGCCATCGAAACTTCCTTGCGAGAGTAATTCCCCTGATCCAACCTCCATGCAGCGTGCATGGTAAGTAAACGTCCCACATGGATTTCTAAAGCAGCTTCCCCCAACATCCACTGCACGCCTTCATGATCATTCAACTTCTTGCCAAACGCCTGACGTTCAGCAACATAATCCTGTGCAATTTCTAAACATCGCTTTGAAAGGCCTAGCCAACGCATACAATGTGTCAGACGTGCAGTACCTAGGCGAATCTGAGTCACCTTCAATCCATCCCCTACCTCCATAAGTCGATTCTCATCATCTATTGTGAGGCCATCAAAAGTTAATTCGCAGTGTCCACCATGTTCCTCTGGCCCCATAGTTGGAATTCGGCGCTCAAGCTGCCAACCAGGTTGGTCTCGATGAAATAAAAATGCTGTCAATCCTTTCCTTGGGTCATCGGAGGTTCTAGCCACCAAAATGAAATGTTCGGCAATGCCTGCTCCACTTATAAACCACTTTCGACCATATATTTTCCACTGATTTCCACTTTTCTCTGCACGTGTCTGCATCATCCCACCCGGATCGGAACCGCTACCGGGTGCCGGTTCAGTCATAGCAAACGCGGACCAGGACTCTCCATCTATCAATGGTTGCAACCATTGGTCCTTCTGCGATTTTGTTGCAACCTTCTCAAGCAACATCATGTTGCCATCATCTGGCGCATGAGAGTTAAAAACAGCAGGCGCATAAAGTGAACGGCCCATTTCCTCGTAACAGGCCGCCATCCCTACCACAGGCAGTCCTCCACCACCACGTTCCTTTGAGATCTGTAGCGCCCAAAGTCCCTCAGCACGGGCTCGCTCCCTCAGCCCCTTAAGCACCGGAAGCACCATGCTTTCATGCTTATCGAAATTCGATGCATCATTCTCAAGAGGCAGGATATGCTCATCGACAAAACGTTTTACCTGTTTTCGGCAACCATCAATCTTTCGCGGCAAATTAAAGTCCATAACTGTGATGTCCTCTGATAACCCATGATTGACTCCTTAGATTGACAAAACGCATTAATCGACTTGAATTCAAGATCATCATCATGCTTTTTATTTCCTTGACGGCTCTCAATCAGCCTTAAACCGCAAGTCAATTGAACACTGAATATTTGCATATTCGCATTGCTCAAACTGACATCGTGACCGTGATAGACTGAGACTCTTATAAATTCTCAATTTTTTCTTTTCAGTGTCGACCGACAATGGGAAGCGTACCACCCGTCCACCACCGGGCCAATACACGATCCGAGGATTTACTATGAGACGTCACTCAATCGCATATGTACTGATCCTTACGGTATCCCTTCTTTTTTTTCACATTCGTGGAAATGCACAACAAAACGAATGTGTTTCTAGGGATCTAGCCTTAGTAAACGGACATGTATATACGATGGACCAGCAAAACTTACTTGCACGGTCTTTGCTCATCAAAGCCGGAAAAGTTGCTGCTATAGATCCTGAAGAAGAACTATTCACTGCTTGCACAGATGTTATTGACCTACAACAACGAACCGTTATTCCCGGCCTGATTGACAACCACGTGCACTATATTCGAATAGCAAACCGTCCCGGCTATGACAACAGAATGCTCGAAAGAACATTCACGGTACAAGAAGCTCTGGAAGCAGTTCGGCAAAAAGTGATGGCTATTCCTGAAGGAGAACTCATTACCACTATTGGTGGTATTCGCCGAACTCAATGGTACGAGAAAAGATTTCCATCAAGATTAGAACTTGATTATGTAGCGCCCAGAAATCCAGTCTATCTATCAGAACGAGGGTCTGGACCAGGTCGAACTAATACAGCAGGCCGAAATCTATTGCGAGAACTAGGTGTCGTCGTTACGAATGATGGTTCTATTGCAGAAGGGGTCGATACAGCCATGGCCTATGAGGTGCTTTCCTCAGACCTCACCAACGAAGACCGCAAACGACAGTTACTAGATGTTTCTAAATATGCTTTATCCCTTGGACTAACTACGGTAATGGATATGTCAGGAACGGTACCAGGAGTTGGTTTTATCGATCAAACTGATGGCTATGAATTCTTTCTTGAATTGGCGCAAGAAAACAAGCATAAGGTCCGGACACGAATATTTTTTCCTGGGTTCGATAGCGATATTGAATTAAGTCAACTTAGAAACAATCTCGATAAAAAATGGCCAAACTATGGGCCTGATATGGCAAAAATCGTCGGAATTGGTGAATGGTCTGTCAATCGAGATCTATTTAACCAACAACCACTAGGGCAAGCGGCCCAGATTGCACAAAGACTTATCGCCGAACGTGGTTGGAGCTACCACCAGCATTTACATACTGCAAAAGAAATTGATGCCCATTTTAACGTCTGGGAAGAACTTAATCGTGAATTTGACTTAGCCGAATTACGGTGGACCCCTGGTCACCTGAGCTACATAACCCCCGAGCTCATTCAGCGTGCAAAAGCTATGGGTCTTGGGCTAGGAGTGCATGGGCAACGCTTTCATAGTGGTGCCCCAGGCGGGCCTCCATGGCGAATGGTTCTCGACAGCGAACTCGTTGCAGTTGGAGCTGGCTCTGATGGCGCACGGATAAACACCTTAAATCCATGGAATATGGTCTATTACATGGTTACTGGACAGGATGTATCTGGTGAATTAATTAATGATGGCCAACAGATCAGCCGCTATGAAGCAGTATGGCTTTTCACTTCTCATCAGCAGGGTTGGTTTACAAAAGAAGAGGGTCTGCTGGGAGCAATTGGCGTAGGTCGCTTTGCAGATATTGTTGTATTAAGTGCAGACGTATTTGATCCGATCGCCGTCTCGGATGAGGCCATAAGAAGCATGAGTTCTGTTCTCACAATCGTGAATGGTGAAATTGTGCACGATACTGGAATACTCCCCCACTAGGAGTGGCCACTTTACCCACTACTCTAGCCATACCTTCTTGCAGCATCAATGATGATCAAGATTAAGCAACCTAAATCGTTTATTTGCCAACTAAGCACTTGATACCCTCATCTAAACCATTGCTGACCGACGGTCCTGTGGGCGAACATCTACGAGCCATGACCCTGCCCATGATTTGGGGAATACTGGCCATAATGTCCTTCAATGTTGTGGATACTTGGTTCGTCGCACAGTTGGGCGCGACGGAGCTTGCCGCGATGAGTTTTACGTTTCCTGTTGTAATGACAATGCTGAGCGTTGGCATTGGTCTTGGTGCCGGCACCTCGTCAGTCTTGGCACGGGCTATTGGCGAAGCAGACCCACAAAAAACCAGCAGGCTAGTAACCGATGGTCTATTGCTCGCCTTTGCACTGTCTGTAATTTTGTCGATTATTGGGATCATCACTATAGATCCTGTTTTTCGACTTATGGGGGCACCAAAAGAACTGCTACCAGAAATTCGATCCTACATGCTCCCCTGGTATCTGGGCCTTATATTAATAATACCGCCAATGGTGGGAATGCACTCGATTAGAGCGACAGGAGACTCTAGAACACCTAGTCGTCTAATGATGGGGGCTGCTTTAGGTAACATTGTATTGGACCCAATTTTAATTTTTGGGCTAGTGGGATTTCCAAGGCTTGAATTAGCTGGGGCTGCCTATGCCACATTAGCTGTGCGGGTCATTCCCATGGCAGGCGTAATATGGATTTTTTACAAAAAACTAAACCTATTAACCTTTGAGCCTGTAAAGCTAAAAACAATCAGGAAATCCTGGTCGAATATCTTGCATGTAGGTCTTCCAGCGGCAGCAACTAACGTCATTATTCCACTAACTAATGGAGTTATCGTTGCTATGGTAGCCACCTTCGGCACAGCGGCAGTGGCGGGGCTAGGGATTGCTATACGTATAGAGGCTTTTTCATTGATAATCTTCTATGCGATGTCGAGCATTATTGGACCATTCGTTGGTCAAAACTTGGGGGCAGCACGCTATGACCGCATAGCGAGCTCGCTTCGCCAGTCGTTCTTGTTCTGTCTAGCTTGGGGCATTGTTGTGGCTGTGTCTGTAGGAGTATTTGCAATGCCTCTAACCAGACTGTTCACCGAAGAAATCGCAGTCGTGAAGGTTGCAACCCTATATCTCTGGGTGGTTCCTTTAAGTTACGGCATGGCGGGCATCATCATGATTGCAAATGCAAGTTTCAATGGTTTAGGCAAGCCACTCCCAGCTACTGTGCTCTCTATCACTCGGATGCTAATTGTTTACCTACCCCTAGCTTATATTGGCAAAGCTATATGGGGGATATTAGGCATCTTTATTGCTACAGCTTTAAGCAACTTAGTAGTAGGCACTGCTGCTTCTATATGGGGTTTAAATTCAGTACGTCGCTAAGCCTAGCTCTCTACACGTCACTTTTTTTGAATTCGTTTCCACCAGATGATAGATCCAGTCACAAAAAGAATTGCTGGTAGCAACCCTAAAAATACCCAAAGCGTTCGGATAGCAAGCCCACCAAAACGACCGAAATGCAAATCGATAAGGACTAGTAGTATCCCTTCACCTGGCCTCTGAAAATCTAATGGATCTGAATCAAACTTATTGAAGAACCACTCAAACGGCTCAGGAAAAGCAAAATATATGCCTGTTACAGACCATCCAAATAACAAAATAAGACTCCAGAATCCAATTGCGCTATGCAGGTGCCAACTAAAACGTCGAACGTGAGTCCGTTGGATCAACAAGCTTTGTTTCCATCGTTTCCGCCCAGGCCACCAAATGCATGCTCCCGTCAATATTATGACAGTGATAAAAATAGCGCCTACCCCATTCAAATCGCGACCGACTGATCCAGCAAGTAGATTATCGTGGAGATCAACAAGCCATTCTAAAATGACCAACGTCCAAGGGTAACCAGTATCTGGAACAATTCCGCCCGGAAGTAGCCACCGGGTTAACTCTCGCCGAAAAACAACTGCACTACCCGAAACACTAATAATTACCACGTACAAACCAACTGCTATACCAAGCCACAAGTGCACCAGATAAAGGACTCGTCGGAGTGGAAGAGCCTGAGGCTGATAAACCCATCGATGCCAGTCCTTAGTAGACATACATTACCTATTTAAACCATAAACAAGTTGAATTGGGTTGACAGCCAATAGATCACTAGTAGATCTTAAACACTCAGATCAACACTTATCCAAGGATACTCCATGTCGAGACGACAGTTTCTAAAGACTTCAGCACTGATCGGGGCTACTGGAATAGCACTTCGCTTCACCCCGGCTACCGGCCAAACTGCTACACCCTCAAGCACGACTGGTCAGCCGATTCATATTCGCATGGGTGGATATGGGCCACCAAACACGAGTTTTAGTCTAGGCTTGAAAATGATAGGTGACAGGCTGGAAGATCAGTTTGGAGACGAAGTAAGCATGCACTATGTCTATAACGTTATGGACTTAGGGTATGCCGGATCAGATATCCGATGGCTGGTAGACTCTGGTGTGCTGACGGTTGGCTATATGAGCATCTCAGATACGCCTGAACTAGAGCTTGCTGCCCTACCCTTCTTATTTCCCGATACTGCCACCGCTCGCGCTGCTATGGATGGTCCTCTTGGACGCGCGGCTGCAGAAAGTCTTGAAGCAATTACAAACTACCGTGTTATAGGTTTTTTTGAAAACGGCTTTAGACATATCTCTAATAACGTTAGGGCTGTAAGAACACTAGAAGATCTACGTGGACTAAAAATCCGTGTTCGAAGCGCAGAGCAGGTCACAACTTTCGAGCGACTTGGTGTTGATCCACAAGTAGTCGAATTATCTGCGGCCGTGCGGGAAATAGAGAACGGCACGCTAGATGGCCAGGAAAATCCTTTTGCCAATACCATTACCTACAACATCTATCCACATCAGCGTTTCTATACTGCGACTTTTCATTCGTACTTATCACGTCCGATTTTTGTGCATGCTCCCTCTTTCGATGCCTGGCCTTCACATATCCAAACTAGTGTGATGGAAGCGGCAACGGAGGCCGTAGAATTTCAGCGAGCGTTCCATGACCAAGAAGAAGAGGAGGCACAGGCAATAATTCAAGAAGCTGGTGGTGAAATACTGGAACTCTCCCCTGCAGCCAGGGAAGAATTTATAGCTGCAGTCGCGCCGCTGTATGAGGAGGCGCAAACTCGTTATCCGCAAGAACTACTAAACATGGTAGGTTTATAGGTCGAACCTGGTCATTAACTTGTCATCTACCCAGGCAGAAAAACGCTGCCAATATCCGGGTACACCTCCACATGGACGTGTGACTTGCACAACCAATCCACCTTGACCCCTGTGTGGTAAAGCATCTTTCTTGGAACGAGTAATGAGGCCTGTCTGAGTCCGGTAAACATAGAAAATGCTTGCTGTATCGATGTCGTTGTAAGTCGATGACCCATAGGTTGCATCGACCAGGAAGTTAAAAACCCCCAGTGTTTTTGAAAGCTCCCCTATATCAAGTGTTGTGTCCTTCTGAATATCATATGCAAGGGAAGGTTCCGAATTTTGTTCGCTAATTAAGCGGTAACGACCCTCAAATCTATCCAAACGGTACTGTGAGTCTAGTCCCAATGCGAGCGCCCAATACTTCCATTTAATAAACTCAGCATCAAGGCGCCACTGATCCCCCATTACTTGAAACTGTTTTTCTTCGCAAAAATCACCAGTTCGCAGGTTTGCAAGATACTCTCGCTCCCCTATCAAATTGAAACGAAGCTCAGCCACTAATAACTCTGAAGTCAAAGAAGAATAGGTGTAAACCGAAGCTGACAAGAGTACTAGGCATAAAATACCTAATAAAAATAACGTTAGAACGGATGTTTTTATAAGCCGCATCATAGGAAGTCTAGGCTGTCACTTTGTTTAGCTCGTGTCCAGCATGCAGAGGCCTGCCATACAGTTTGATAATAGAAGTTCCCATGAACGAAGCTTAGAATGCATAATATAAAAATCACTAAAATTCTTTTGAGTGGCGTTCTATAAGGCCTCCCTAAAGTGGATTCGTGTTTCTGATCAACTTCAATGCAATTAGAAAAAACAAAGGATCAATGAAGATCTGAATTATTTTATGAAGGAGACTCTGAATGGCGTACTTACGAATTTTTTTTCTCAGCATTGTCTGTGCATTATTTCTGAGCGTTGGCTGCAGCACAGGAAGCCAAGCCCCTCTGACAATCAGTGAAGCGAGTTTAATAGGAAACCCTAATCCGGCAGTGCCTCTTGCAGCAATCATGAGAGTCACTACTAATATGCCAACCAGGCTAACCCTAAATATTAGTGATGCAGAGCAAAACTGGAGTGTGACACCGAGTCAAGAAATGACTCTAAATCATGAGGTGCCAGTCCTAGGACTCAAACCTGAGAAAACCTATAATGTGGCTGCTGTGCTTGAGGACATGGGTGGACGTATTACTGAAACACCTGCCCTAGCATTTGAAACGCCACCACTTCCGGACACATTCCCAACACCCGTTATTAATATCCATGACCCTTCTCGTATGGAACCAGGAGTCACGCTTTTTAATATTAATGGACGTTGGGAGGCTGATGGAAACGCTACTCTTGAGAACCTCCCTGCTGTAGTTGTAGATGACCAGGGCGAGTTCATCTGGTATTACATCCCTGACGGACATCGTGTCCACGATATACGGCGACTTAAAAATGGAAACATGGCCTATACAGTCTTACCCGGGCATAACCAACTCATTGAAATCGATATGCTAGGCAATATTCAACGAACATTTCACATGACTGGGATGACGAATGAATTGATTGAAGGAAGCATCTCAGTTCAGACGGATTCATTGCATCATGACTACGCTGAACTACCCAATGGCAATCTGCTTTTGTTGAGCTCAGAATCTCGCGTTATTCAAAACTGGTATGCCAGCGAAACTAACCCCGATGCGACACGGGCACCAGCTAACGTTATTGGAGACGTTATTGTCGAAATTACACAAAACGGGGAGATAGTTAACGAGTGGAGCTTATTTGATATTTTGGACCCCTATCGTATTGGCTATAACTCAACTAGCGAGAATTTTTGGAGAAATCACTACGGCGATACCGCAGAGAGCAAAGACTGGGCACATGGTAATGCAATTATTTATGAGGAAAATGATCATTCTTTTGTGATGTCCGTCCCATACCAGGACGCTGTTATAAAGGTAAGTATGGACACTGGCGAGTTAGTTTGGATCCTTGGTAATCATGACAACTGGAAAGAACCTTGGAGTGACAAACTACTCACCCCCGTTGGAGCAGTTGAGTGGTCCTATAAGCATCACGCAATTACACATACGGAAAATGGAACCTATCTTCTTTTCGATAACGGAGTAGCCCGATCAAGCCCGTATGATGACAAAATGGTCTTAGCTGATAGTTATAGCCGAGCTGTTGAATATTCCGTTAATGAACAAACAATGGAGGTGAGTCAACCGTGGGTCTACGGCCCCAATCAGGAACAGTTCTACGGGCGTTATTTGGGGGATGTTGATTGGCATGAGCAAAGTGACACGATTCTAATTAATGTGGGTGGGGCTGAAACAAACTCCGAAGGAATAAACGTTCCCCCCACAGAAGCTAGACGCTGGGCACAGATTATGGAAGTAACTCATACAGATCAACCAGAAAAAGTATGGGAACTTCGCCTGCAACAGAATGATACAGGCTGGTCAATCTATCGTGCAGAGCGGATAGAAAGTCTCTACCCATAACCCCTAGACGCAATCCTAATCACAAGGAAGACACATAATTTTGCCGGCAGTATTAACCGGCAATGTCATCCACTCTAACGTGCAGTCCAACCTCCATCGATCTTCAAACTAGCCCCAGTCATCAAGGATGAGTCTGACGATGCTAAAAACATTACTGCAGACACCACTTCACTAAGCTGACCTATCCGCCCCATAGGGATACAGTCCAGCGCCCACTGCTTAAACTCCTTGTCCTTAAACATGGGAACAGTCATCGGCGTTTCAATGAAAGTAGGAGCAACGCTATTCACTCGAATTCCCTGAAGCGCTAACTCTACGCCAAGCGCTTTAGTTAACCCTTCTACGGCATGCTTTGTCATGCAGTAAGCAGTTCGATTCTGTGCCCCTATATGCCCCATTTGAGATGACATATTAATGATCGAACCACCATTACCTGCACTCAGCATGACTTTCACTGCACTTTGCGCTGAAAGAAACAAGGCACGCACATTCAACTCAATCATTTCATCTAGAGCATCTTCTGATAGATCGACGAATGGCTGCGGCGAGTTAGTACCCGCATTATTAAAAAGAATATCAAGGCGATCGAGTTTCTCTACTCTTCTCCTAAATGAACTATTGCTAATATCTTCTACCCAAATCTCGACGGCGCCACCTGTTCGTTCAGACAAAGATTCCAAGCCACTTTGACTTCTTGCGACCGCTATCACGTGAGCGCCAGCGTTGGCCATTGCCTCCGCGCATGCTGCACCAATTCCACGACTGGCCCCAGTTATAAGCGCAACCTGGCCTGACAAGTCCCATGTCGTAGTTCTATTCTTACCCATTAGCCACCTCCATCTATCTACACAGACCACAAGATTGCAGTACAAGTCAACATTACCTAGCATATGTTCGCTGCAAAATCCGGAGAATACACATGGCGCATTACCTTAAGCAGAGCAAGTCCCTAAATGAAATTGCCTTGGAAGACGCAAAAATTCGTCAAGCCGTAGAAAACATCCTGCACGAAATTAGCTCTCATGGGGATAAAGCCGTTAGAGGTTTTTCTCAACAATTTGATCGGTGGTCTCCGGAGTCCTTCCGACTGAGCCCTAATGATATTGCGGCCTGTCATGAAGCGCTGCCTAAACAAGTCATTGATGATATTAAATTTGCACAGACCCAGATACGAAACTTCGCTCAAATACAAAAAAATGCACTGAAGGATGTTGAAGTAGAGACAATGCCGGGTGTTGTTCTTGGCCATAAGAATATTCCTGTCAACAGTGTCGGATGCTATGTTCCAGGGGGAAAGTATCCCATGGTGGCATCAGCCCACATGAGCGTAGTTACGGCTAAGGTCGCAGGCGTTAAACGAATTATCGCAGCAGCACCACCTCACAAAGGCGTGCCCAACGCTGCCATTGTCACAGCTATGGCCCTCGGTGGAGCTGATGAAATTTATTGTCTTGGAGGGGTTCAGGCTGTTGCAGCTATGGCGTTCGGCACTGAAACTATTGATGCAGTTGACATGATTGTCGGCCCAGGCAATGCGTATGTTGCGGAAGCAAAAAGACAGCTTTTCGGGCGAGTCGGGATTGATCTATTGGCTGGCCCAACGGAAACGCTGATTATTGCTGATGATAGCGTGGATGGGGAACTATGCGCTGCCGACCTTCTAGGGCAAGCTGAGCACGGCCCAACATCCGCTGCTATTCTCCTGACAGACTCTGAACAACTCGCTAAAGACACGTTAACGGAAATAGATAGACAGCTCGGTGTTCTTCCCACAGCAGATATTGCTGGGGTAGCCTGGCGTGACTACGGCCAAGCTATAGTTTGTGATAGCACTGAAGAAATGGTGAAAATTGCTGACGAAATCGCCTCAGAACATGTACAAGTCATGACAAAAAATCCTGGTTTTTTTTTGGAGCATATGACCAACTATGGCGCTCTTTTTCTAGGACCAGAAACCAACGTTGCTTATGGAGATAAGGTTATTGGCACTAACCACACGCTCCCAACAAAAAAATCGGCCCGTTACACCGGCGGTCTGTGGGTTGGCAAGTTCATCAAAACCTGCACCTATCAAAAGATCACCGAGGAGGCGTCGCTACATATTGGCAAGTATTGCTCTCGACTCTGCGACTTAGAGGGCTTTATGGGTCATAAGGAACAGGCAGACATTAGGGTCCGACGGTACGGAAATTAAAAAGCTTCATTTTTCGATGAGGCCAAGAGTAAATCTTGAAGATTTCAAAATTGACTTCAATTTCGATCTAAGAAGGTTAGAATTAATGATCACTCAGTATTCGTTAAAAACTCAAAAAGAGGATTATAAAATGGGACTCTCGCCTCGGTTGATTATTGCCGCTATAGCTCTAATGCTCAGTTTTTCTCAATTTTCTAACGCGCAAGACAATAGTCCTGCATATATGGTTACCTATATCGAAGTCGCGCCTTTCTCCACTGAAGAGGTAGCTCAACTACTTACAACGTACGCACAAAGTAATGGTGCTGCGGACGGTAATATGCATTTTCAGGCACTGCAACGCATTGGACGCCCGAGTCACTTTGCCCTTATCGAGACTTGGCGTGATGAGGCCACTAGAGACACCCATGCCAACTCTGTAAGAGCAGCTAACTTCAATGAATCCTTAGAACCCTTTCTTTACAGTCCAACTGATGCACGACCTCATGGTGATCTTGCAACGGCAGCAGTTACCAATACCGGGCCAAACGGAATTTTTGCGGTAACTCATGTAGACGTAACCCCCACCAATACGGACATTGCGGTTGAATTGCTTAATACGCTCGCTACTGCAAGTCGAAGGGATAACGGCAATGCCCGGTTCGATGTGCTTGTGCAGTTAAACCGTCGAAACCATATGACAGTAGTGGAAGCTTGGCAGGCGCCCGATGCTCAAGAAACACACTATGGTGCAGAGCACACAAAGGCATTTCGAACAAGTCTCTTTCCTCTAAGCGGCGCTCTGTACGACGAACGGCTCTATCGTTCGCTCTAACCCCCTAGCGGCCTAATAATCTATTACTCTTGGGTATTGGAAAAAACAATAATGACCACGTCTAGGAAGGAGTTTACCGCATGACGTTAGTAGATCTTAGGAGAGGCGATAATGCTCAGATTATTGCCATTGACAGCAAGGAGCATAGCGTTCAGCGACTCATGGTCATGGGATTAGTGGAAGGTGCAAAAGTTAAATGCCTGGGTCGTTCTCTCGGTGGAGATCCGATGGAGTTTCTGATCCATGGCAGTGCTTTATCACTGCGTCAAATGGATGCGCAAAACTTCAGCGTAACTATCATGCCCAAGCATGATAAGGACTGACTGTTATGGCTAAATCAACAATCAGCTCCGTACCAATAGAGAGCTTAACGATTTCCCGGGGTCTAACAATCGCTCTTGTTGGTAATCCCAATACGGGAAAAAGCACGATTTTTAATCGACTGACCGGACTACGTCAGAAGACCGCTAACTACCCTGGAGTAACGGTTGAAAAGAAACTAGGTAGACTCAATCTTGATAGATCACTTTATGATCTTATTGATCTCCCTGGCATTTATTCTTTAAGTCCGCAATCGGCGGACGAAAGAATTGCGGTCGATGTGCTATTAGGACGCGTAATAGACACACCACAGCCGGACGTAATCATCGCAGTGATTGATGCCACAAGACTTTATCAGGGCCTTTACCTACTACAGCAGCTTGTAGAACTGGGGCGTCCAATGGTCGTAGCTTTAACAATGGCTGATGATGCAATGATCAAGAACATCCGCATCAATACGCGCAAGCTACAAGATAAGTTCCAAGGCATTCCTGTATGTGAACTCATCGCCACCACAGGCAAAGGAATGAACTCCTTAAGGACCGCGATCCGCAAGGTCATAGGAGAAGATTGTTCACATAAAGATTCTTACTGGCAAGCATTGCGTAATGCTGCGAACGAACTTCAGAAAAAAGCCGGAAAACCCTCACTAAAACTTATCGACATCGAACGTGCGATTGTAGATGCAGACCCCATTTCAATCCAACACATTCAAAACGCACTTGGCCTAGACACTAATCCTCAACTATTAAGTTACCGCACTGCGCTATGTGGCAATGAACCACCCATCGCTGTGGAAGCAAGAGTCCGATATGGATGGATCAGTGAGGCGCTACCGAATTTGGAAACAAAGTCCGCAGCTCCCGCTAGATGGGCAACACAGATCACCAACTGGATAAACCGGCCGCTTCCAGCCACAGTCTTATTTTTTGGTGTGATGGCTACGATATTCCAGGCCGTTTTTGCATGGGCCACCCCGTTGATGGACTTAATAGATGACGCAACCATGGGGCTTGGTCGATGGACGCAAGATGTTATTCCACCAGGGATCATAAGTAGTTTTATAGCGGATGGGATAATTGCGGGAGTTGGTAGCGTAGTCATTTTCCTGCCGCAAATACTTATTCTTTTCTTGTTTATTATTATGTTAGAAGACACTGGCTACCTTGCACGGGCAGCTTTTCTCATGGACCGTGCTATGCGTGCAGTAGGACTTTCTGGACTGTCAGTTATTCCTCTAATTTCAGGCTTTGCCTGTGCAGTACCAGGCATCATGGCAACTCGTGTCATCCCTGATAGACGCGATCGAATCGCTACGATCCTCGCTGCACCCTTTATGACGTGTTCTGCCCGGTTACCAGTCTATGCCCTGCTGATTGCCGCATTTATTCCTAACATAAATGTTGGCTTTGCTAATCTACAGGGTTTGGTTCTGTTTATGCTCTACATGCTTGGTATAGTTGGTGGACTGGGAACTGCCATGCTACTTAAACGTTCAGCTCTTCGCGGGCCGAATCCAACCTTTATTCTTGCACTCCCCGAATTCCGTATTCCAAGCGCACGTACAGTTTTATTGAGGCTTCTGGATAGAGCTCGTATTTTCCTAAGAAGAGCAGGCACAGTCATTTTTACAGTGGCCGTCGTAGTATGGGCACTTGCCTACTTCCCGCGTTCTACTAACATTGAAACTGAACGGCTTGATGCACAAACTCAAGCAAGCATAGTGCTCAGTGGAAGTGTGCTCGAAACTGAGCTCAGCACCATCAACAATGAAGCTGCTGCTGCACAACTAGCACAAAGCTGGCTCGGACGAATGGGCAATTGGGTCGAACCCATTTTTGTTCCACTTGGCTGGGATTGGAGGATCTCAGCGGCAGTTATTGCTGCTTTCCCCGCACGAGAGGTGGTAGTTGCAGTCCTAGGAACAATTTATGCTGTCGGTGCTGAAGCTGATGAGGCTAGTCTCGTTGAACGATTAAGATCTGCAACTTGGCCGGATGGAAGTACTGTGTTCACTCTACCCACAGTACTTGGGCTACTCGTGTTTTTTGCCTGGTGTCTGCAATGCGCAGCTACGCTAGCCGTTATTAAACGTGAAACTAACACATGGCGATGGCCAGTATTTGCATGGGGTTATATGACAGCTATAGGCTATATCGGAGCTCTGCTAATTTATCAAATTGGAAGCGGCTGAATCTAACACCGCTCGAAATTTAAAAATCCTGGGGATTAGCTAGATCAGATAATCGCTTGCAAGACGCTCAGAAACATTCCAAAGTCGGGAAGCCATTCTCTCATCTTGCATGTTTTGATCTGGGGTAACCGGATTACTATCTGCAAAATAACAACCATTCACATCAGTTAGATTATTATGAGTAGCAACGTAACTAGTGGTTGCCGCACCCTCCTCAAGATTCTTTAAAAATAAATAGCCATACAAGCGAAAAGCCAATTGTTGCCACTGAGCAAGATTTCTAGCTATGTTTGTTTGAACAACTCCCGGATGTATTACGTTTGAAGTTACCCGGGTATCCTTAAGCCGTCGGGACAGCTCCAAGGAGTGCAAACCGTTGGCAAGTTTTGAGTGGCCATAGGCTGTCTGGCGATCAAACCAGCTGGCACCAGACAGA
>Ga0209403_10002722_pt1 | contig 20731 bp, 22 predicted proteins | sample ArcticOcean_MG_C_8_FD_187440 | JGI IMG/M metagenome (GOLD analysis project Ga0209403, IMG submission 187440) | Marine microbial communities from western Arctic Ocean - ArcticOcean_MG_CB11_86 (SPAdes) (version 2) | ecosystem: Environmental > Aquatic > Marine > Oceanic | place: Arctic Ocean... | reverse complement strand
CACGAAATATAAGTACGCCGAATCAGGTTCGGGATCTGACGTCGGCGCTTCGTCAAGCGGTCGGGCGGAAAGATGTGCTCGTAATGATCGATCAGGAAGGCGGCCGCGTACAGCGTCTGCGGCCGCCGCATTGGCCCGAATACCCGCCCATGCGGCCATTCGGCCAACGCGCAGTCGGTGATATCGAAGAGGCGGCGGCTTGCATTAAGCTCAATTGCCGTCTCATAGCGGATGACCTGACATCGCTTGGCATCGATGTGAACTGTGCCCCGGTTCTTGACCTTCCGGCGCCGGATGGTCATAAAATTATCGGCGACCGGGCATTTTCGGACGACCCGTCGGTGATTGCCCGGCTGGGTCAGGCGGTGTGCGATGGGCTGATGGCCGGCGGGGTCATGCCCGTTATCAAGCATATCCCGGGGCATGGCCGCGCAACGGCGGATAGCCATGTGAAACTGCCGCATGTCGATGCACCCCTTCAGATTCTGGAACACACGGATTTTGAGCCTTTCCGGGCGCTGTGTCATGCTCCTGCCGGTATGACGGCGCATGTCGTCTATACGGCGATCGATGCGGAGAACCCTGGGAGCGCATCGCCCGACGTTATCGAATCCATCATCCGAAAATATATTGGCTTCAACGGTTTGCTGTTTTCGGACGATGTCTGCATGAAAGCCTTGGCGGGGCCGGTCGACGTCCGGGTGACATCGGTTTTACAGGCAGGGTGCGATGTGGCGCTGCACTGTAATGGTGATATTGACGAAATGAAGACAATTTCGGCGAATTGTCCTGGTTTGCGCGAGGACTCCCGTGATCGCCTGATATCGGCAAAATCTGCTGGAAACGATTCGGCATCAATCGATCGTGAAGCGATAAAGTGCCGGATTTCTGCGTTTTTGGCCGAATGATGATCGGCGAATTCAAGGCCGTTCACGTTGGCCTGAATCGCCCGGAACCCTATACTTCAGCTTCTGTTCACAAGCGTTGCGTTGAAGGAGATTGCTGACCGCATGGTCGATCAGACCGATACATTCGAGGAAGATCCGGTTCGACAGATGTACAATCTGGTCCTCGACCTTGACGGGTTTGAAGGGCCAATCGATCTGCTTTTGACGCTGGCGCGCCAGCAAAAAGTCGACCTCACCAAGATTTCAATCCTGACGCTCGCTGAACAGTATTTGTCGTTTATCACGGCGGCGAAGCAGCTCCGACTTGAAGTCGCCGCGGATTATTTGGTCATGGCAGCGTGGCTCGCTTACCTCAAATCGCGCCTGCTGCTGCCGGCAACCGAGAACGAAGATGAAGCCTCGGGTCCGGAACTTGCCGAGGCGCTGACTTTCCAGTTGAGGCGCCTCGATGCGATGCGCGATGCCGGCGAGAAGATTCTTGTGATGCCCCGCCTAGGCCGAGATGTCTTTCGCCGGGGCGCACCGGAAGGCATGGAGATCATCCGCACGCCGGTATATGAAGTTTCACTTTATGACCTGCTAAAAGCCTATGGCGATAACCGCCGGCGAGCCACGGTGTCCCATCTGACAATCGAAGCGTCCCAGCTGTTTTCGCTCAGTGATGCGATCGAGCGGCTAAGAGGCGTTATTGGAGATGTCTCCGATTGGACGTCAATCAGCGCATTCTTGCCTGACGAGTTAATGGACGGTGTCGTTTTGCGGTCGGCCGTCGCATCTACGTTTGCCGCCGGTCTGGAACTGGTGAAGGAGGGCAGGGCGCAGATGCGTCAATCGGATGCCTTCGGTCCAATTTTTATCAAGGGGAAGGAGGCCGCCGCAAATGGCTGAGGTTGCCCAGGAATTTATAGATGAGCAGGACGCAGCAATGGTGGGAGAGATGGCAGGCGAAGCCGTATCGGTTGATGCAGAGGAATCCGTATCGGGTGATACCGAGTTGGTGAAGCAAGATATTTCGGACGAAATCCGGATCGTCGAGGCACTATTGTTTGCGGCGACCGAGCCGGTGAGCACGGATTTCCTGGCCGAACGACTTCCGGAAGGCACTGATATCGGAGGGATACTAGAGGACATCAAGTTCCTGTATGTGGGGCGGGGGGTGAACCTTGCCCGGGTAGCCGGTAAATGGTCGCTCCGCACGGCCGAAGACCTGTCGCCGCATCTACGAATCGAGCGCAAGGTCAGCCGCAAGCCGTCACGCGCTGCGGTGGAATCGCTGGCAATCATTTCCTATCACCAGCCGGTAACGCGGAGTGAAGTGGAGGAAATTCGCGGCGTTTCCGTGAGCAAGGGATCGTTCGATGTTCTGTTGGAGGCAGGTTGGATCAAGCCGGTCGGCCGGCGGCGTACGCCCGGACGGCCGACGACCTGGGGTACCACACCTGCATTTCTCGAGGAGTTTGGCCTGGATTCACTTGCCGATTTGCCGGGGCTTGATGAACTGAAGGCTTCCGGCCTGCTCGATACCCGGCCTGCGGGGACGATTATCGGTGATACAGGCGAGAATTACGACGACGCGGAAGCGGAGGGGGCACCCGAAGAGGACGAGCCCGAAGTTCTCGATGACGGAGACGATATCGAACCGGAATCCGAACGTGACAACAGCCAACATGAGCCGGATGAAGACGTAGAGCCCGAATTAGAAGCGACGACACAGGACGGGTGAAAAGCCGACACAGCCTACATTCTTCATTTGCTATTGCGAGCCGCTCGCAATAGCTTTCGGCCACCATGAATAATATATCAACGGGCAACGGTCAGAGCGCCGGATTATCGGTGCGTGGGCTTAGCCATTCGTACGCGGCGTGTAGTGTGCTGAAAGACATAAATCTGGAGGTGGCTCCCGGCGAGATTTTATGTCTCCTCGGGCCGTCCGGGTGTGGAAAGACCACCACGCTACGATTGATTGCCGGACTGGAAGAACTGCAAACCGGGCGTATTTCCTGGAACGATGTCGTCCTGGCCGATGATTGCGGGAGCGTTCCGCCGGAAAAACGTCAGGTGAGTCTCCTGTTTCAGGATTTTGCCCTGTTTCCGCATTTGACGGTGTTGGAGAACGTGGCGTTTGGGCTGACGGATTTTCCCGCTGGCGAACGCGACGCCCGGGTGCATGAAGTGCTCGATCAGGTCGATATGCTCCAATACGCAACAACCTACCCACATTATCTGTCGGGCGGAGAGCAACAGCGTATCGCCCTGGCTCGTGCACGGGCCCCGCGGCCCCGAATATTTCTTTTGGACGAGCCGTTTTCGAATCTCGACACGCGTCTGCGAAACCAGCTTCGCGATCTCTGTCTCCATGTGCTCAAAAAGTCGACGTCGTCCTCGATCATTGTGACGCATGATGCCGAAGAAGCGATGTTCATGGGGGACAAGGTCGCGGCGATGCGGGACGGCGAAATCATTCAGGTCGGCCCGCCGGAGTATCTGTATTTTGAACCAAACAGCGCCTTTGTTGCGGGACTGTTCGGCGAGGTCAACGAAATTAGGGGACGGGTTGCTGACGGCCATGTGATTACGCCAATCGGCCGGGTTTGCGCGCCCAATTTGAGCGAAGGTACCGAAGTGGACGTTCTTGTTCGCCCGGAAGCACTTAAAATTTCAGCCAATACCGGCGAATTTGCGGTCGCAAGCGTGATCACGTCCCGTCTTCTAGGCCGGTCCAGTTTGCTCCATCTGAGCGTGCCAAACGGCGAAGCGGGCGGGATGCATTTGCATTCCAGGGTGCCCGGCCGGATACTGCCTGAAGAGGGCACATCGGTCGGAATTTCCCTCGATGAGAGAAATGTGTTTGTTTTTCCAATGGAATAGACTGCTTGATCCACCGTTTTCGTTGCGGCGTGATTAGCTTTCTGCGATTATCCGCGCCCACGGCAACATAGATTAGACAGGAGCGTCTCTGATGGGGACCTTCAGTATTTGGCACTGGATCATCGTTTTGGTCGTCGTGCTCGTACTTTTTGGTGGCGGCGGAAAGCTTTCACGCCTGATGGGCGATGCGGCCCGCGGCATCAACGCATTTAAAAAAGGTCTCAAAGAAGAGAAGGCCGACGGCGACACTGACGCGACTTCTGACAAAGTATTGAAGTCCGATAGCGGGGACGCCGTCGCGGATGGCGCCAAGAAAGACGAAGCGGCGAAAAGCTGACGCTGCGGACGTTTGAGATTTCGTGAAAAAGGGCGCGCACCGCCATGTTTGACATCGGCGGATGGGAATTCCTCCTGATCGCAATTCTTGGGATTATCATTGTTGGTCCCAAAGAGCTACCTGGTGCTATTCGCACGGTGAGCATGTTCGTTCGCCGCGCACGGGAACTTGCCCGCGATTTTCAGTCCGGGCTTGAAGACGTCGCGCGCGAGGCTGAGCTGGATAAGGTGACGGACGAACTCAAGGGCATCGTGGATCCGACCTCGACGTTCGGCGGGTTACGGACGGAAATCGAAGAGGCGGTAGATCCGGAGGGGGATATCCGCGGGTCGATGAAGTTCGATACCGACTGGAGCGACGACGATCTGATTGATTATTCGGATCCGGAATTCGCTGATGACAACACAATGCAACCGTCTGCAGATGAAGAAAGCGCAGTAGAAAAATCTGAATCCGAACGGGCTTCTGCGCCGTCACCTCCTGATGCGAAAGAGGCGTCGGGTGACAAACCAGTGAGCACAGAGCCTCCGAAGGGCGATGCCGCCGACGGAGATTCAAAGACCGACGGTTCGGCATGAGCGACGAGACAGGCGACATCGATGAGGCAGGCGGCGGCGGCGCAGACGGCGAAAAAAAGATGTCGCTGTTGGAACATCTCGTGGAGCTCCGCAACCGACTGATCTACAGCTTAGCGACGTTCCTTGTGATGTTTCTCGTCAGTTTCTATTTTGCGCAGGAAATATACGATTTCTTCGTCCGGCCGCTCGCCCGCGCGCTCGAAGGACGCGAAGGCGCGCGGATGATTTTCACTGCGCTTTACGAGCCGTTTCTGGCCCAGATCAAAGTGGCGTTCTTTACGGCGTTATTCCTCGCGTTCCCGGTTATTTCGATGCAACTCTGGATGTTTGTCGCGCCGGGACTCTACCGCGACGAAAAGATGGCTTTTCTGCCGTTTCTCTTTGCTACCCCGATCTTGTTTTTCCTCGGTGGCGCGCTGGTTTACTATTTCATCATGCCCCTCGCCTGGGAATTTTTCCTGAATTTTCAGACAATCGGTAGTGAAGGGACGTTGCCGGTTCAGGTCGAGCCCAAAGTTGACCAGTATTTGTCACTGGTCCTTCGTCTGATTTTCGCCTTCGGCCTGGCCTTTGAGCTACCGGTTCTGTTGATGCTGTTGGCCCGGGTCGGAATTGTGACCTCTGCGGGGCTTGCAGCAAAGCGACGTTACGCAATCGTTGGCGTCTTCGTAATGGCGGCGGTTCTGACTCCGCCGGATGTGATCAGCCAGATCGGGCTCGCGATTCCCATTATCGTCTTGTACGAGGTATCAATCGTGGGCGCGCGGATCATCGAGCGGAAGCGCGCGCGAAAGAACAATGCCGACGATTTCGACGATAAAGAAGGTGAGCCCGACACCGGTACGACCTGAGATTCGGTTTAAAATCATTTAGAACAGAAAAATTATGCACGACATCAAATGGATTCGGGAAAACCCTGAAGCATTCGACCGCGGCCTCGCGCGCCGCGGCATGGAAGCGATTTCGGCACAGGTCCTCGAAATCGATGCGCAAAACAGGGCTATCACCACGGAATTGCAGGATCTTCAAACCCGGCGGAACGACGCGTCAAAACAGATCGGCGTCCTCAAAGGAAAAGGCGAAGACGCCGATGCGCTGATGGGCGAAGTCGCAGAGTTGAAGGAACGCATGGCGTCGCTCGAAACCGGGCAGAACGAAGCGGGCGCCGCTATCCAATCGCTTCTTGAGGGACTGCCCAACGTTCCGGCCGAAGATGTTCCCGACGGTGTTGATGAAGACGACAACGTCGAAATCCGTAGGGTCGGCGACAAGCCCGTGTTCGATTTTGAGATCCGCGATCACGTTGATATCGGCGAAGGCCTTGGATTGCTCGATTTCGAAGCGGCATCAAAGCTATCGGGTTCGCGCTTCGTGGTGACAAGGGGGCCACTCGCCCGAATGGAACGTGCGCTGGCCGCCATGATGCTCGACCTTCACACCGGCGAAAACGGATACACCGAGGTTAATCCACCGCTACTGGTACGCGACGAGGCGGCTTACGGGACGGGTCAGCTACCCAAGTTCGAAGAAGACCTGTTCCGGACAACGACTGATCATTGGCTGATACCGACGGCGGAAGTACCGCTGACCAACCTGGTCGCAGGCGACATCCTTGACGAAGCGCAGCTACCGATCCGATTTGCAGCTCATACGCCGTGCTTTCGGTCGGAGGCGGGCGCATCGGGAAAAGATACCCGCGGCATGCTGCGCCAACATCAGTTCAGCAAAGTCGAGATGGTGAGTATCTGTCATCCCGACACGTCGGACGGCGAGCACGAACGCATGACAGGCTGTGCCGAAGAGGTATTGAAACGGCTTGGTCTGCACTACCGCGTCGTCGTTCTTGCGACCGGCGATCTCGGTTTTTCGGCACGCAAGACCTACGACATTGAGGTGTGGCTTCCCGGACAGGACCGCTACCGCGAAATTTCAAGCTGTTCGAACTGCGGTGATTTCCAGTCGAGACGGATGCGCGCCAGGTTTCGCCCGGAAAACCGTAAGGGAACGGAGTTTGTCCATACGCTCAACGGCTCCGGGCTAGCAGTCGGACGGACCCTGATCGCCGTGATGGAGAATTATCAGCAGGCGGATGGCTCGATCCGCGTGCCGAAAGCGCTGCTACCCTATATGGGTGGGATGGAAGTCATCGCAGTGTTGGATTCTGCCTGATGGATCTGCGCGGGGCTCGAATTTTGGTGTCGAATGACGACGGTATCAATGCGCCCGGTATCAAGGTTCTGGAAAAAATCGCCAAGAAACTCTCAAACGATGTCTGGGTTGTCGCGCCCGAAAGCGAGCAAAGTGCCTCCGGACATTCATTGACGCTTACCCTGCCACTGCGAATACGCCGGATATCGCGCCGAAAGTTTGCGGTGAACGGAACCCCCACTGACAGTGTGCTTCTTGGTGTGCAGCACATTATCAAGGACCGGCCCCCCGACCTGATATTGTCGGGCATTAACGCGGGCGCCAATCTGGGCGAGGACGTCACGTATTCAGGGACGGTGGCAGCAGCTATGGAAGGCGCATTGCTGGGCATTCCGTCGATCGCCCTCAGTCAGGTTCGCGTGTATGGCGAGACAGTACGCTGGGCTCCGGCTGAGCAGCATGCGGAGCGAATTATCCGTAAGCTGGTCGCGGATGAATGGCCCCGGAACGTTTTGATCAATGTGAATTTCCCGGACGTCGCGCCGGATGATGTCGTCGATACCGAAATTACCGTCCAGGGACGCCGGAAAATAGGTGATGCGATTACCACCGGCCGCGACCCGCGAGGTTATGACTTTATTTGGATCGGTACCGATCGGGACGAGGATCCGTCGCTGAAAGGCTCGGACCTGAAAGCTGTGAACGAAGGCCGAATTTCGATAACCCCGCTGTGCCTCGACCTGACCCACCGGCGGAGCATGACCCGGCTACGCAAAACCTTCAAATGACGCTGGAAGCAAACAAAATTCGCCTGATCATGGAGCTGAGGCGACAGGGCATCACAGATGCACGGGTTCTCGGAGCGATCGAACGGGTGCCTCGGGAGGCGTTCGTTCCCGAGACGTTCCGAGACCAGGCCTACGAAAACACGGCGCTGCCAATTGGTCGGGACCAGACAATCAGTCAACCGGCGGTCGTCGCTTTTATGACCCAGGAACTGAAAATCGGCGACCGAATGAGAGTTCTGGAAATCGGTACGGGTTCGGGATATCAGGCGGCGGTCCTCGCAAAACTCTGTCGGCGGGTCTATTCGATCGAACGACATCGGGAATTGCTGGCGGACGCCGAAGCAAAATTTCGTGAACTGCGCATAAATAATGTAACCACGCGGCATGGCGACGGAACGAAGGGCTGGCCCGAACAGGCGCCGCTCGACCGCATCATTGTCACTGCTGCCGCGACGCGCGATGTCCCTCAGGCATTGCTGGACCAACTCGCCCCCGACGGAATTATGATAGCGCCGATGGGCGACAATGCTCGGGATCAGCACTTGTTTCGATTTATGTTCGGGGAAGATGGTATTTTGAATCGCGAGAAATTATGGCCGGTCCGTTTCGTACCGCTAATCGGCGATGATGAGGCGTAATCTTCTGGTTGAAGTTACCGCGTACCAAATCTAGGTTAACCCTTATGGCTCACCAAAGGTCCGGTTACATCAGATTTTGCCTCGTGGCGGCCATAATGTTTCTTATGTCGGCCTGCGGGCAGCCGCGAAATGGGGCTGCACCGGTCGTTAACGGAGGTGTGGGCAAGCCCGTTCAACAGGCAGTTGCCCGGACGAGGACGCCACAGTCAATCAGGGTTCAGTCGGGAGATTCCCTCTACCGTATCGGCAGGAGGCACGGGGTGCGGTTGCGTGCGATCATCGACGCAAACAACCTGAAACCACCGTATACAATCTATCCTGGCCAAAAACTGAAATTACCGGCGACCGGCATCCATATCGTCACGCGCGGTGAAACGGTTTACCAGATTTCCCAACGCTACGGCGTAGAGCCGGGTGCGCTTGTAAGGGTTAACCGGATAGCCCCGCCATTCCGGCTGTCTCCCGGTCAGAAAATTGCTTTGCCCGGCAAAACGACCCGGATCGTGTCGGTCACGCCCTCCGTCGCGCCGACGCCCGCAGGTGCCAGTACCGGCGCTCCGCGATCCAATCCCCGACAGGTTAAAGGCCGGCCTCCATCACCCGCATCATCCGCCAAAGCCTTGCCACATACGGTGTTGCGGGCGAAACCACCGGCGGCGCGGCGAGGACCTGCGACATCACGCGCCGTGCAGCCGCCGCCGGCGAGCCGGGGTGGGTTTATCTGGCCGGTGAGTGGCCGCTTGCTGTCCAGGTTCGGAACTCTCGGAAAAGGTCTGCAAAACGACGGCATCAATATCCTGGCCCGCAAGGGCACGCCGGTTCGGGCCATACAGAATGGCGTCGTCGCCTATGCGGGAAATGAATTGCGGGGATTCGGCAATCTTCTGCTGGTCAAACATTCGGGCGGCTGGATATCGGCCTATGCCCACAATGAGCGGCTTCTTGTTAGGACCGGTCAAACGGTAACGCGGGGGCAGGTAATTTCGCGTGTCGGCAGTACTGGCAGTGTCGAAAAGCCCCAGCTCCATTTCGAACTTCGCCGCCGGAATCGGGCGGTGGATCCGGAACGTTATTTGGGTCGGCGAACCGCCTATCTTATCCGTTAGTCGAGATTCTTTTTCTGCCGGCCTGCGAGGTCCTGAATGTACTGCCAGGCCACACGACCGGATCGCGCTCCACGGGTCATCGACCATTCAATAGCTTCCGCACGCAGCTGTTTTTGGTCGATATCCAACCCATAGCGTTTAACGTAGCGGTCGAGAATCTCGAAAAACGTATCCTGATCGCAATTGTGGAATCCAAGCCACAGCCCAAAGCGATCAGACAGCGAAACTTTTTCCTCGACCGCTTCCCCGGGATTGATACCGGTCGATCGTTCGTTTTCAATCATATCGCGTGGCATCAGGTGACGGCGGTTCGATGTCGCGTAGAAGAGCACATTCTTCGGACGACCTTCGATACCCCCTTCGAGCATTGCCTTCAGCGATTTGTATGTCGTGTCATCCGCGTCGAATGACAGGTCGTCGCAGAACAGGATGAATTTCCGTTCGCTCCCACGCAGAACCGATAAAAGCCGGGGCAGGGAGGCGAGATCTTCCCGGTGAATTTCGACCAAGACCAGCACGCCCTTGGTTTCCGCCGCTACTGTTCCGTGAACCGACTTTACCAATGAGCTTTTGCCCATTCCGCGCGCGCCCCAGAGAAGCGCGTTGTTGGCGGGGTAACCGTCAGCAAAACGCCGGGTATTCGAAAGCAGGGTGTCGCGGGACCGGTCAATGCCGATCAGTTGTTCGATGTCGAGCCGATTGATATCCGTCACCGGCTCAAGGCGATCGGTTTCGGCGTGCCATGTAAACGCTTCGGCGGTATTCGGCACGTTTGCCGACGCGGTTGGCGGCGCCAATCGGTCGAGCGCGTCGGCAATGCGGGCGAGTAATAGGCGGGTTTCTGTGTCGGTCATCGGCGCGAATTGTCCGGCTGGAAAGTGGCGGCGAACCCTATCATAACGAGGTATATGGTCAATCGCGCCGAAAACAGTCGTGGAAGTGGTTGCAAGCTGTTGTCGGGCCGCTATATTCCGCAATCTTTCAGTCAACGCGGAGAGTACCATGTTTGTTTCACCGGCTTGGGCGCAAGGCGCCGGCGGAGGCGCCCTGGACGGTCTTGGGGGTCTTCTCCCGCTCGTCCTGATATTTGTCGTTTTCTATTTTCTTTTGATTCGTCCCCAGCAAAAAAAGGCCAAGAACCATCGTGAGGTGCTTGCTACCCTGCGTCGGGGTGACCGGGTCGTCACCAATGGTGGCCTGATCGGCACGATAACCCGTGTCCCCAACGACAATGAACTGATTATCGAAGTCGCCGAAGGGGTAAAGGTTCGGGTCATGCGGGGCATGATCGCGGAAAGCATGAGCAAATCCGATCCGGCGCCGGCTAAATCGAAGAGCAAAAAAAATGATGCCGACGACGCGGGATACGACGACGCGGAAGACGCCGATGCTGGTGATGCCGATGAAGCTGGCGCAGAGGATGTCGATGTGGTCGATAAGGACGATAAGAAATCCTGACGGCTGCCGTCATATTTTAAATTTCAACGGGTAAGCATTCTCGCACATGGTTTATTTTGCCAAGTGGAAGATCATTATCGTCGCGATTGTTTGTGTGTTCGGCATCGCGACCGCTGTTCCTAACCTATTCAGCGAAAAGGGCGTCGAAGGGATTCCCGGCTGGCTGCCGAGCCAGCAGATAAATCTGGGGCTTGATCTTCAGGGCGGCTCGCATCTGCTGCTTGAAGTCGATGTTGCATCGGTCCTGTCGCAACGCCGTGAGGGAATGATCGATTCGCTGCGCGACGGATTACGGCGCGGATCGCCCCGGATCGGGTATCGGCGGTTGGGCGCGCGCGGAGAATGCGTCGGCTTCGATCTGGTCAAACAGGAAGATTTGACGCGCGCACGCCGGGTTATTCGCAATCTCGAATCGAATACGTTTGATCCTACCCTGGACGTAAATGTCGACGGACTGAGCGTAACGGTATGTTCGACTGAGACGGGGCAGCGGACAATTCTTTCCTCGGCTGTACAGCAATCGATCGAGATCGTGCGCCGCCGGATCGATGAGCTGGGTACCCGGGAGCCGACGATCCAACGACAGGGCGCTGACAGAATTCTGGTTCAGGTGCCGGGGCTTGATGACCCGGAACGCCTGAAGGCGCTGATCGGTACGACGGCGAAGATGACGTTCCATCTTCTTGATCAGAGCAATTCGGCGGCCGCCAGCTGTGGCGCAGGTCGCCGCCGCCCGCCGGGTACGTTTTGTTTGCCGTCGCAGGAAGACAGGGACGTTAACAACAATCCGATAATGTATCTGGTCAAGCGGCGCGTGATGGTGGATGGCGAGAACCTTGTTGATGCGCAGGGAACGTTTCAGGACGGGCAGGCGGTTGTCTCTTTCCGGTTCGACACCGTTGGTGCGCGTCGTTTCGGCAGCGTGACCCGCGAAAATGTCGGTCAGCCGTTCGCCATCGTGCTGGATAAAAAGGTAATCAGTGCTCCGGTGATCCGGGAGCCCATTCTCGGTGGAAACGGCGTCATTTCTGGAAACTTCACGATTCAGGCGGCGCAGGATTTGGCGTTGTTGCTGCGCGCGGGTGCGCTGCCCGCGCCGCTGACCGTGCTTGAGGAACGAACGGTCGGCGCGGAACTTGGTGCGGATTCAATTGCGGCGGGCAAGTTCGCCAGCATCCTGGCGGTGGTCCTTGTGATCGTCTTTATGGCCGCGGCATATGGCATGTTCGGGATGATGGCGGACGTGGCGCTGGCACTCAACATCGTGTTGATTGCGGCTGTATTGTCGATGTTGCAGGCGACCCTGACGCTGCCGGGCATTGCTGGAATTGTGCTGACAATAGGCATGGCGGTCGATGCCAATGTCCTGATATTCGAGCGAATTCGCGAAGAAGCACGTAATGGCCGAACGCCGATATCGGCCGTCGATGCCGGTTATAAGAGAGCTCTTACCACGATTATCGATGCCAACATCACGACGCTGATCGCCGCGGTTCTTCTGTTCCAATTCGGTTCCGGGCCGATAAAAGGCTTCGCGGTAACGCTTGCCATCGGTCTGCTGACCTCAATGTTTACCGCCATCATGGTGACGAGGATGATGGTGGTGATCTGGCTGCATCGCCGCCGCCCCAAAACTTTGCCGCTTTAGGGAGAAACCGGATGCGCCTTATCAGTTTTGTCCCGGTTGGAACAAAAATAAATTTCCTGAAGTTCCGAAAGATGGCGGCGGTTTTCTCGCTGTTCCTGTGCGTCGCGTCGGTAGGTCTGTTCGCCGCGAAGGGTCTTAATTTCGGGATCGATTTTCGGGGGGGGATTCTGCTTGAAATAAGAACGCCCGGCGCAGCGGATATGTCCAAGCTACGTGCGAGCCTGGGCGGGCTTGGGCTCGGCGAGGTTCAGCTTCAGGAATTCGGACAGCCGACGGACGTTCTGATCAGGATTGAGCGACAGGCGGGCGGTGAAAAAGCCCAGCTCGTTGCCGTTGAGATTGCTAAAAAGGCGCTTGGCGACGAGGTTAACTACCGACGGACAGAATTCGTCGGCCCGAAAGTCGGCGGCGAACTGATAGAGGCTGGCGTTACGGCGGTGTTGCTCGCCCTCGGCGCCATGCTGGTCTACATCTGGTTCCGTTTCGAATGGCAGTTTGGCGTGGGCGCTGTTATCGCGATTTTACACGACGTCCTTCTGACGATCGGCATTTTTTCGTTGCTGGGTCTCGAATTCAACTTGTCTACGGTGGCGGCGATTCTAACGATCGCGGGCTATTCGATTAACGATACGGTGGTTGTTTATGACCGGGTTCGCGAGAATTTGCGCAAGTTCAAGCAGATGCCCCTGACCGAATTGCTCAATCTATCGATAAACGCAACGCTGTCCCGCACATTGCTGACCAGTGTCACGACGCTGATCGCGCTCCTGACGCTCTACCTGTTTGGTGGAGAAGTTCTCCGAGGATTCAGCTTTGCCATGATCTGGGGCGTTCTTGTCGGAACCTATTCGTCGATCTTTATCGCGGTGCCGCTTCTGGTCTACATGAACCTGCGGCGCTCAGGTCTGATTGTCGGCGATACGGATGATGACGATGCGCCGGCGGGTAAAACCGCCAATTAGCATATGGCGGACATCACGCCGACAGTCCCGCAGGGACGACAGCTTATTCACGGATACGGCGGTGGCGTATTTCGTATCGCCGGGCAGGCGCATAGCGGTTCGGTAATCGTCCTGCCGGACAGGACGATTTCGTGGTCGGTCGGTGCCTATGAAGAAATTTCAGTTTTCTCCCTCGCCGACATTTTCGCTGTAGATACATCGATAGAGGTTCTTCTGATCGGTTGCGGTCCCCGCATGGGGATGCCCAGACCTGAAATACGGGACGCGCTGAAAGAGCGCTCAATCGTTCCCGAATGGATGGATACCGGGGCGGCATGCCGCACGTTTAATGTGTTATTGGCGGAAGACAGAGCAGTCGCCGCTGCATTGATCGCGGTCGATTAGGTAAAAAAGAAGGGGGCCACACAGGCCCCCTTCCGTCGTTTCGACGATTTTCGTCCGATCAGAACAGGTTCTGAGCGGCTACCATTGCGTACAGCATCGGTATCGACAGCATCGTGTTGGTTCGTGAGAACAGCATGGCGGTACGACCCGCGGCAGCCTTCTCAGCAGCCTCTACCTGAACGATGCCGAGAGCCTTTTTCTGGTTTGGCCAGATGATGAACCAGACGTTGAACCACATAATGGTGCCCAGCCACATTCCAATGCCGATCGCCGAATGCTTTGGCACGCCGTCGGTCAGCCCGATTGCGATCGCATCCACGATATAACCATTGAGCCAGGCCAGGATGAGGCCGGTAACAATGGTCGACATTGCGCCCCAGCGGAACCAAAACAGGGCTGATGGTGCGATTACGCCGGTGATGGCGGGTTTCTGTTCGTCCGGAATTTTGCCCATATTGGGAATCTGGACGAAGTTGAAATACCACAAGATGCCAATCCACATGACACCGCTGAGCACGTGGAGCCATCTGAACACGAAAGCCCACCACTCTTTATTGTCGGGTGCGAAGCCGGAGCTATGCCAGAGCATTAAAGCGATCAAAAATACAACCGCGAGCACGAAGCCGGCAATTATCGTGCTTTTCAGGTCGGAAAGAATTTTAGCCATCGGGGAATCCCTCAAATTTTCAAGCATTTTGATGCTAACGTTAATGAATCGGACGTTCAACAACGAGACATTTTGCCGGTTGCCGAAGATTGCGACGGAATTGTCTGTCTAATGCTCTTTTATAATCAAATACTTAGATAAATATCTCGCGATTTCGGAGTGGGGCCGCACCGGACATGGCGAATCAAGCGATGTTGGATAAATTCACTATTCGGCGGGTTCGGCTGCAGCGTTTCGCATTGCGCTTAGTGCATGACTTGCCGCCTTGAAGCCGGACTTCACACTGCCTTCGATGGTCGCCGGCAGTCCGGTATCGGTCCAGTCGCCCGCGAGAAAGAGATTCCTGATGGTGGTATCCGTGCCGGCTCTGGAATTGACCTGGGCAGGGGTTTGGGCGAACGTTGCGCGCCTTTCCTTGATAATTCGCCAGGCGGGCATGCGGCCTTCGGCAATCCCGATAACGCGGCTTGCTTCGCCCCAAAGCAGATTGGCAATTTCCCAGTTCGGTTTATCGGCAAGCGCATCGCCGGCGCTGATTGTCAGGGAGACGATGTTTTCGCGCACAAAAATCCAATGTGTTTCGGTACCGATCATTCCGATAAACGGCATTTCCCACGGCAGCGAGACAGGTTTGTCCATACGGAAATGCGCATTCACGATCGCTCGGGCAGCGACGGGCGCTTTTGCCTCAGGCCAGATTTCATTACATCCATCCGGCGACAACGCGAGAACAACTGCATCCTCGGGGGCGACCCGGAGCATACCTTCCCGGAAATAAAGCGATGTAATTCTGTGGTCAGCCCATCTGAGGCCGCGCAGCCGTGCCTTGAACCTGACTTCGGCGCCACTTTTACTCAGCAGCTTTAGTGCGGGTCTTATCAGTGCAGCGGACAGCCCTTTATGAAAGAACCAGGGACGGCATGCCTGCTCTCCCTTCATGAAAGTTTCGCGGACAACCGTCCATAATAGCTTTGCCGACGCCTCTCTCGCGTCGGTGTTCAAAGCGGCCCGGCACAATGGCTGCCATAGTGCTTCATACAAGACCGATTGCGATCCCACGGCGGCAAGAACCGTATAGTCTTTGCGGGCGCGGCTGAGGCGGTAAACCTGTTGTAGATGCTCTTTGGCCGACGCCCCGGGTATCCGGCGATCCCGCGATAAAATCCATGTTGGTAACAGGCCGCCTCCGGGCCGTACCCGCCACATCTCCCGGGTTGCAGAATTTACGAATGGAAAGGCCGCCGGGGCGATCTCCTCAATCATATCCTCCGCCCCTATATCGGAAAGATACGCGCGCGTGGATTCATTGGCGCCGAGCAACAAATGATTCCCGTTATCGATCAGGCACCCGAGGCTTTCATCGTGAAATGAGCGGGCCCGTCCGCCGGCATGTCCGGCAGCCTCGTACAGGGCGACGTCGACTCCCGACAGAGCCGCGCGTATCGCGCAAGCGAGGCCGGAAACCCCGGCGCCTATGACATGGATTGTAGGCATTGGGACATTTCTGTAATGGGTGAGCGCTGCGAATTTCTCACGTCGCGCCCTCTAAGCGCAAGAGTATCCGCAATGACACCAGAAACCGGTCTAGCGCCGTCAGTCGTGCGCGGCGGGAGGACGGGTCCCGGCCCTCCAGTTTACGGATATGTTTAGCCGCAAGCGCCCGCTGTATCCTGATATATTTCCGGAGGAAAGGTGTGGTTGCTCCGATTTCGTTGCCGTAGGCGATTTCCAACGTTTGGGTCGCCCGACCGAGCAACGCGTCGTATATCGGTTTTGCAGCAGGCCAGCTGATATCTTTCCGGTCGAGTTCGTTACGGCGAAGCAGGTCGCCGGGAATCAAATTCGCGGACGCGCCGGCGCCTAATATCGCCACAATTAGAAAGCGGGTGACGAACAGCGCCTCGCACGCTTGCCGGGCGCGGTCATCGCGACAGGCATCCGCTACCGCCAGACCGATCGAACCGGCGCCAAACTGGGCTAGGCTCATCAATTCGCTGATACGGGAGAGTTCGGCGCCGGAGGCGATCTTCGTTGATGCCTGATCCATTCGTTCAACAAGGCCCCGCTGTTCGTTCGTGAGGTTGGATCTATCGCCGGATTCGAGCGCCTGACGCACCGCCGATAAAGCCGTATTCACATGCCAGTCGGAGAATTCATCCGCCGCGGGAAATAGACCGGTAACGAGGTTCATGCCGGCATAATAGCCGGGCTGCTGTACGACTCGAAATGGGTTCCTTAGACTGCGGCTGCCATGCCCACAGAATCCCACATAGACTATTGCGCTGAACAGGTGCGCGCCTACGATTACAACCGGTATTTTGCGGCTACTTTTGCGCCTTATCCCGTTCGCCGGGGGCTGACGGCGCTTTATGCATTCAATTTAGAGATAGCGTCGGTCCGTGAGCGTGTCAGCGAGTTCTTGCTCGGCGAAATGCGCTTGCAGTGGTGGCGCGAAACCGTTGAGGGAATCTATCAGGGAACCGTTCGCAATCACGCCGTTGTCGAAGAACTTGCATGGGCAATCGGTGAATTCGATCTTCCGCGCAAAAATTTCGATCGCATGATAGACGGCCGGATGTTCGATCTCGGGGACGCACCGCCAGAAGATTTTCAGGCGCTTGAAAAATATATCTCCGCGACAGCCGGAGAACTTGTCTGCCTGGCGCTTGCAGTTTGCGGTCTGCCTGAGGGTCGGGAACGGGGAGAGAATTTCGGTCGAATTTGGGGAATGGCAGGCGTGTTACGCGCGCTTCCCTATCACGCAGCGCAAAGACGGATTTATCTTCCGAATGATCTCTTGCGCGCCCAGTGTCTCGCCGTGGAAGGTATCATCGAACGCAAACCCGGGGCGGACCCCAGCCCGGTCGTAAGGATAGTTGTAGATCGAATACGGGGCATTGCCGCATCTACGGACCGCCTTCCCAGCAAGATACGCCCTGCGCTTTCTTATGTGGCGATTGCGACCGCGTATCTCCACCGTCTCGAGAAAGCCGGTTACGACGTTTATGCGCCGGGCCTGGAGCCTACACGGTTTGGCGGTCAACTGCGGATATTGCGGACGGCGTGGACCGGGGCCTGACTACTCCGCCGCGACCGTCGGGTTTTGCCAGGTTTCGAGATGATCCAGCGCGCGATCCGTATATCCCTTTTTCCGCTCACGCCCCTTAATGCGTTTTTCCAAAGGCGGAAACAGACCAAAATTTACGTTCATCGGTTGGAATGTGTCGCCATCGGCACCGGCCGTAATATGGGCAATCAGGGCGCCGAGAGCCGTTGTCTCTGGCGGCGGCAGAAATGATTCTCCCGAAATGTCCGCCACCGCAAACCGGCCGGCGAGGAGTCCCATCGCGGCGCTTTCCACATAGCCTTCCACCCCGGTGATCTGGCCGGCAAAACGAAGGCGCGGCATCGCCTTTAGGCGAAGTTCCGCGTCCAGCAGCCGGGGCGAATTGAGAAATGTATTCCGGTGTATGCCGCCAAGTCGGGCAAAGGTCGCATTCTCCAGTCCCGGAATCATCCGGAACACACGGGATTGCTCGGCATATTTCAATTTCGTCTGGAAGCCGACAATATTGTAGAGCGTCCCCAGCGTGTTGTCCTGGCGAAGCTGGACGATGGCGTACTCATGCGCGCCGGTATGGGGGTTTGTCAGCCCGACTGGTTTCATCGGCCCGTATCGCAGCGTGTCTTCGCCGCGCGACGCCATTACTTCAATCGGCAGGCAGCCTTCGAAATAGGGCGTGTTTTCTTCCCATTCCTTGAACTCGGTTTTTTCAGCCTCACGAAGCGCTGAAAGAAAGGCGAGATATTGATCCTTGTTCATCGGGCAGTTGATGTAATCCTTGCCCGTACCGCCGGGGCCAGGCTTGTCGTAGCGCGATTGGAACCAGGCTTTGTCGAGATCAATCGATTCCGTGTAGATGATGGGCGCAATCGCATCAAAAAATGCGAGTGAGTCTTCCCCGGTGAGTTGCTGGATAGCTTCGGCAAGCGGCGCCGAGGTGAGTGGCCCGGTTGCGATGATGACGCTTGCCCAGTCTTCCGGTGGCAGCCCGTCTATCTCGCCCCTTTCGATCGAAATCAGGGGCTCCTTCAGGACAGTCCGGGTAACTGCGGCGGAGAACGCGTCCCGGTCAACGGCAAGCGCGCCGCCTGCGGGGACTTTGTTTTCATCCGCCATGGCGAGGATGAGGGATCTGCAGCGCCGCAGCTCCTCATGCAGCAGACCGACGGCATTGTATTCGGCATCGTCGGACCGGAACGAATTGGAACAGACCAATTCCGCGAGGTCATCGGTCTGGTGCACGTCGGTTTTGTGCCCGGGCCGCATTTCGTGGATGACCACGGATATCCCGGCCTTCGCGATTTGCCATGCCGCTTCCGATCCGGCGAGACCGCCGCCGACGATGTGAACCGGGCCCGCGCCGTTCATCAGGAAAGCTCTTGCTCGACCAGGCGGCACAGTTTTCTGAGCATCGGGTCGTTCAGACCGAGATCTTCCAGATGCTGGGAGGTGTTGAATAGATAATCGGTACAAGGTCCGAGGTGGCCGCATCCCTGCGAGATGTGGCGGGCTGTCTCATCGAGCGGCCGCGGCCCGGCATAATTCTCCGAATTGCGATTGGCGACAAATGTGATTGCATCAACCGGACCCTCCGCCGTTCTGACCTTTCCCCATTTTGCGTAATAGGTCTGGCCGGTCATCTCGCGCATAAACACGCTGGTGAGTTCTTCTTCCGCCCGTTCCCGGCGCACGCCGAACACCACGCCGTTGCACGACCCGCCCAAGTCGAGCGCGAGCATCATCCCCGGTACTTCGGGCGAGCCGCGCCCGATCGTTGACCAGAAGCAGAACTGCCTGTGATAGCCGAAAAGCCTTCCGATCCGTTTTTCGTCGTAATCGAAAGCCGGATTCCAGATAAGTGATCCGTATCCGAAGACCCAAACCATATCGCTCGCAGGGGCGGACGCTATCATTTCGTCTCGTTTTGCGAGCCGGAATTCGACCGAATTGCGGACCATATGTCCTTCAAGCCCTGCCTTAACGATCATGTCGTCGTGGCGCCCCAGCAAAAAATCTTCTTTCGTGAGCTGCTGGCCTTGAACGGGAGAGGGCTTTTTCAAAATACTGGTCACTTCAACTATTCAGGGGCGGGCAGGTGGCGGAAAATGCACTATTCACGGCGATTGGTCGAGAAGGTTGTCCGGCACTGCGTAAATGGCAACTCGTTCGGCAAATCCTTTAACGCTGAAGTCGCCGAGGGATTCGGTCTCCATATTCAGGTCAGCCTGGATCTCCTAGGAAACGACTATGTCGCGGCCATTTTCCGCCGCGATCGCTTCCATCCGCGCCGCAAGATTAACCGCGGGACCGATGGCGGTGAAATCCAGCAGGTCGGCAGCACCGATATTCCCGTAGTGGATTTGACCGAAATTCAGCGCCAGACCGAAAGAAAGAGGCGGGGCTCCCGCCGCATGTCGCTCTTCGTTTAGCTTTGCCATCTCCCTGCGGGCGTCAATCGTGGCCTGAACGGCCGCTTCCGATACTTGCCGCGATTTCGGCCCGCACCGGTCTGAAAAACAGCCAATAAGTCGCCTCCTATGAATTTTAGTACTTCGCCGCCATGATCGGAGATGGCCAGTACGAGGCAATTGAAGTGACTGTTCAAAGTTGCGATCGGCTCGGTGCCGGAAACGGTGTCGGCCAGGATGGTGAATTCCCGTAAATCCGATAGCCAGATCGCCGCCTCGATGATTTCCGTGTCACCGGGGCGGATATTTCCTGCCAGAATTTGGGAACCGGACCTCTCTCCCACATATGTGTTCAACAGGTTTTCCGCAACTCTCCGCAAAGCGTAAACCTCCGCCAGACGCGCCAGCGGGGCCGTAACTCTTTCAAGCGAAGCAATATCGGCGTCTAGGAAGCCGCCCGGGTGGCGCGTGTTCCAGGAAACAGCGTGAATTTCACCGTTCAGAAAGTGTAGCGGGCAGGCGATATAATCGGTCATGCCGTCGGCACGAAATTCACCGACAATTGAATAGTCCTCTGGGCAACTATCCAGGTGAAGTTCACGTCTCAACGTTTTTCCGGTCTCGTAAACCTCATGAATGGGCGTATTCTGGTAGGTCTCCGTCGAGGCAAATAGGAACGATGCCTCGGCGACAGTTACCGGCTCGCCGATTTTCCACAGAAATCGGCGCCCAACGATTGTCGGGTGCAGCGTTTCGACGTAGACCGCTC
>Ga0209403_10002719_pt1 | contig 20740 bp, 18 predicted proteins | sample ArcticOcean_MG_C_8_FD_187440 | JGI IMG/M metagenome (GOLD analysis project Ga0209403, IMG submission 187440) | Marine microbial communities from western Arctic Ocean - ArcticOcean_MG_CB11_86 (SPAdes) (version 2) | ecosystem: Environmental > Aquatic > Marine > Oceanic | place: Arctic Ocean... | reverse complement strand
ATCCGTCCGCAATCAGATTGCGCATGCATGCGTCAATAAATGGGTACCCAGTGCATCCAGTTGCCCACGCTTGATACTTTACTTCATCGTGATCATCATCTCGTAAACTCTCAAAAGCTGGATGCATACAATGCGTTTCTATTTCTGGCTGATCTTCAAGCTTTTGTATGAAATGGCAGCGCCAAGCGAGCCTAGAGTTAAAGGCTGTGAGATTTTTTAAAAAGTATTTTTTCTCTTCTGAATTAAGTTGTTGTTTTCTTTTTTTAATTGACTGAAATACCTCCCTAACAGAAAGACTTCCCCATGCCAGATGGGCAGATAATCGCGAGCAATATATAGATGAAAGTCCAGGCGCTGAAATGTGATATAAATATTTTTGTGATCTAGTATTTAAAAACCCACTTAAATCATTTTTTGCCGCGACACGTCCTCCACGTTGAACTCCGCCAATTAACTTTTCTCCAAATATAGAACTATTCTTTCCAGGTATTTCATCTGATTTATAACTGGGCACAGAAATTAAGTTATTAGGTTTTGATATGATTTTATCTGACATTCTTTGATTTCTAATTGCTGACCAATTATTACGTGATGACAATTTGCGAACAATACCGTTTGATGGATACTCATGTGTTGGGATATTATTTACAGTACATATTTTTTTAACACGTATATCTCTATTAAACGTCCAAAGGTTTCCTGTTTCTTCATGAGAGTATACCCCACAAATATTGTACTCTGCTTGGATGCTTTCAATGATATCACAAATATCTCCAACTTTAACTATTAGAGGCTGACCTAAATTCGTCAGTGAAACGTTGAGATCGCACAAACAGTCATAAATAAAGTGCCAGTGACGTCGAGAACTAAAACTTTTCTTCCAATAATCAGGCTCAACCACATATAGTGGTAACATAGGTATGTTAAGTTTTGATGCGGCCAATAGGGGAGCATGATCATTTACTCGCAAATCACGCTTAAACCACACAATATTTATATCTTTTTTCATTTTATCTACCACTTTTAGACAAACTCCGACTGCATTCAGAGCAGAACGTAACGTCCTCACAAACTATTTTCAATTTTTCAACCGACGTGTGCGGAAGTTTTAAAATTTGACAAAATTTTAGGTAATTCAAACTTTTTCATCTTTTTCCAGTTTGTTAAGAAAAAGATCACTATCAGATTTAATAGTTATATATTTTTCATGATCCATACGATCAAGGTTTTTATATATTAGACCCATACGCGGGTTAGAACGAAGCTTTTTCTCATTTCTTATTATAAAATCCCAATATAGATAATTAAAGGGGCATGCGTCAGGCCCGGTCTTCTCACTTACTTTATACTTACACTTCTTACAGTAGTTGGACATTTTGTTGATATAAGCGCCACTTGCAGCATAAGGTTTCGAGCCCACAACTCCACCATCTGCAAACAATATCATTCCAGTTACATTTGGAAGCTCAACCCATTCATATGCATCTGCATAAACTAATAAATACCACTCATTTACTTCATCTGGATGAATGCCAGCGAGCAAAACAAAATTACCAAGAACCATTAAACGTTGAATATGATGTGCATATGCATTTTCACGTGTCTCACTTACACATTGATGCAAGCAATTCATTTCTGTTTCTCCAGTCCAATAAAATGAAGGAAGCTTTCGTGTTGCTTCTAAATAATTAACTGATTTGTATTCAGGCATTTTTAACCAATAAACACCTCTGACAAATTCTCGCCACCCAAGAATTTGACGTATAAAACCTTCAACAGCATTAATTGGTGCGAAACCCCGGTGGTATGCTTCTTCTGCTTGTTTGATACATTCCAAAGGATTTAATAAGCCAGAATTTAGGTAGAAGCTGATATGGCTATGAAACATCCATGGTTCGCCTTCTACCATCGCATCTTGATATGTACCAAAATTCTGCAATCGCCTACTTATGAACTCTTCTAAGGCTTCTAAGGCTTGTTCACGCGTCACAGCAAAATTAAAAGGATATAGATTCCCAAAGTGACCTGGAAAACTTTTATCGACTAGTTTTAAAACCTCATTGGTTATTAGATCTGGTGCGCTTAAGTAAGTTTGAGGGATATCTAAGCCAGCTTTAGGTGGTTTCCGATTGTCATTATCAAAGTTCCATTGGCCATCAATAGGCTGATCTCCATCCATTAGGATTGAATATTTACGACGCATATTACGATAAAAAAATTCCATTCTAATCTGTTTGCGTTCTTTCGCCCAAAGGTTGAAATCTTCAGTTGTACATAAAAATCTGTCATCATCTTTAATTTCAACAGGGAATCCTAGTATCTCTGACCATTTTAATATTTCAGAAAATATTCGGTATTCATTTGGTTTGGTTAAAATTATTTTTTCAATTCTATGGATATTTAATACTCGTTTCACTTCACCTAATAAGGATCCAGTATTAGCTTCATCATCATATTTTGTATAAAGAACATTATAACCCTGATTTAATAAATCTTCTGCGAAATGACGCATTGCAGAAAAGAGAAAAGCAATTTTCTTTTTATGGTGTTTTACATATGTTGCTTCTGAGTGAACTTCGCAAATTAATACTAAATCATTAATTTTGTCGACATTATGCAGACTTGATACTGTTTCGCTTAATTGGTCGCCTAGTATTAATCGTAATCTCATTAGGTTTGCCTGACTATATAATATGTCATATTTTGATTTATAAGGAGTTTTAATTAGTGGTTATTGTTTAAAATAATTTAAAATATGACATATTAATATTTTGTTTTCCCACAAACAGTTTTTTTAAATACTTATCATATCTACATTTGGTTCATATTTATCCATTCCTAGATATATAATTATCTTAATACTTTATTCTATGGGTAAATTAGTTTTTGTAAAATTTTTCTTTATTTAAATAATTCTTAAAGTTAAGCTATTGAGAGGCGAGCAGGCTAGGTAAGTTAAATATGAGTAATATTAATTCAAAAGAACCCGAAAGCCGTTTTGCCCAACAGTGGAACTATCGCCCTGAAGCTCCAATTCAAACGTCTCCAATATTTCATTGGCCACCAAACCCCTTGAATATTATTCGGTGGTTTTCGGCTCGCTGGTTTGTATTTGGAGAAAATTTAATCATTGTTGGTCTGGCATTTTTAGCTTGGCAGTACTTTCAACCTTCATTGGAACAAACCATTTCATTAGAGCTTGGCTGGACTCTAAAAATATTCATTCGAAATATTATACTTATTAGTGTGGTAGCAGGTTGTCTCCATTTATCTTTACACATGCGAAGAACTCAAGGTGATCGTCTAAAGTTTGATCAGAGAGATATGACAAAAAGCAGTCGAATGTTCACATTTGGAAACCAAGTACGTGATAACATGTTTTGGACACTAACCAGCGGTGTGTTCTTCTGGTCAGCATTCGAGATACTAATGTTTTGGGCGATGGCCAACGGATATGCTCCTGTTCTTGGGTGGCTAGACAATCCTATTTGGTCGATTGCCTTACTATTTTTGACCCCCTTATGGATTTCTTTTCATTTTTATTGGGTTCATCGATTGTTACACTGGCCTCCAATATACCGGATTGCTCATTCGCTACACCATAGAAATACAAATGTTGGACCATGGTCAGGCCTTTCAATGCACCCAATTGAACATCTATTATTCTTTAGCTCAATACTTATTCATTGGGTTATAGCAGCTCACCCAATACACATTCTCTTCCATATGCAACACCAAGCGCTTACCGCTGTAACTTCGCATGCTGGTTTTGATGCATTACTTGTTAAAGACAAAAATGCACTATCTTTAGGTAATTTTCATCATCAAATGCACCATAGATACTTTGAATGCAACTACGGCAATTTAGAAGTTCCTTGGGACAAGATGTTTGGTTCCTTTCACGATGGAACTGATGAATCTCATGCATTATTTTTGAATAGAAAAAAATTAGAGTAAAATAACTTTTTTCTCAAATTAAATAATAAAAAGTTATATCACTTATTTAAAATTTACTAATGGGTCATAATTTGAAAATTATGAAGATTAAAAACTCGATACTTAATAAAAACTCTTATTTTTTTATGTCACTTCCTCATCGGTTTTTAATCCCTCCCAGGCTATAATAGCTCTCTTACGGTTCTCACCCCACATATAACCACCAATCTGACCACTTTTTTGAATAACGCGGTGACAAGGTATTAAAAATGCAATTGGATTTCTACCGATTGCGGTGCCGACAGCTCGAGAGGCATTGGGTTGACCGATTATATCAGCAATATCACCATAAGTAGTAAGAGAGCCCATCGGAATTTTTAACAATGCTTCCCAGACTTTCAACTGAAACGGAGTACCTAACAAATGAACTTTAACTCCCCCAAAATCATCTAACTTTTCTTGAGAGATCACCTTTAAAGCATCTTTTTGAAGTTTATCTGTTCGTTCAAAGAAGTTAGCTTTTGAAAATTTCTTTTTAAGATTTTCAACACCAACATTTATGCAATTCTCAAATGCAACGTGACAAACACCAACACTTGTTGAAGCAACAATAATATTACCAAAAAGTGTATCAGAGTAACTATAGTTAATATTTAAACCGTCCCCACAATTTTTGAACTGACCTGGTGTCATCCCTTCGATATTAACGAATAAATCGTGTAAACGGCTCGTCCCAGAAAGCCCCATATCATACGCAAGCGTCATTAATGGTTGATTTTTCTCTAGCAAAACCTCCTTAGCGTAAGTCAGACTAACATATTGCATATACTTTTTTGGACTCACCCCAGCCCACCGAGAAAACAATCGCTGGAAATGATATGGGCTTAAATTTATCTTTTTGGCGATATCATCTAATGAAGGTTTATCCTTAAAATTGTCACCAATATAATTAATAGCACGCTCTATGCGCTGATAATCAATTAATGCCTGATTTATCATATACTTACCCTCCTACCCTTATGTCGCTGCATAATCAAAAATAGATACCATTACACGCATCCTATAAATAACATAGGGAAAATTTCTTTTTGTCTTTTCACAACTTAGCGGCAATAATACTCTGCACTAAATACTGTGAACTGTCTATTTACCACCCGTTTCTTGCTAAGTTGATTTTATAATTACTAAAGCATTTTTATCTTACTAAATTTCGCAAGAAACAGGTCGATATATTTTATAAAAAATGAGAGTGTAAAGGATGAACAGTAAACTTGTACCTAAAATTGACCTAACTTCTGGACTTCTGTTACTTGGCTTAGCCTTCGTATGGGGAGGATCATTTTTTTTTGCAGAAATAGCAATAACTGAAATTCCACCGTTAACTGTAGCACTTCACCGAGTTTTTTGGGCATTACCGCCCATATTTATTGTTGTTTTGTGGAAAGGTTTAAAAATCCCATTATCAGGGCGTGCATGGTTTAACTTTTTGATTATGGGGGCATTAAATAATGCTATCCCATTTTCATTAATATTTTGGGCACAGGTAAGTATCGGAAGTGGGCTTGCATCAATTTTAAATGGAACTACAGCTGTATTTGGCGCAGTTGTAGCAGGAATATTACTGATAGACGAACCATTAACAGTTAGAAAAATTTTAGGTGCCTTCCTTGGATTTCTTGGTGTTGCCGTTATTATGGGAATTGACGCACTTTCTAATTTCAATATCCAAAACTTAGCTCAACTAGCTGTTCTTGGTGCAGCATTTTCTTACTCCTTCGCAGGTGTTTGGGGGAAGAAATATCTTTCAAATTACCCTCCCCTTGTAAATGCTTTTGGAATGCTTTTGGGCGGTACAGTTATACTATTTCCAATTGCGTTGTACGTAGATGGTTTACCCTCGTTATCTCTCTCTTTACATGTTTGGGGCAGTGTAATTGGTGTTGCGATTATATCGACTGCAATTGCCTACTTCTTATATTTTGAAATCTTAGCCAGAGCTGGCTCTGCAAACCTAATGCTAGTAACAGTTATGATACCCCCAGTAGCAGTAACATTAAGTTCAACATTTCTTGGAGAGGCGTTGCCGAGCGAAGCTTGGTATGGTTTCATTATAATCGGTGTTGGTTTACTTATAACAGACGGCCGAACGTTCGATAGAATGAAAGCTACTGTTAAGTCGAGATTATAGTTTCTTTTGATTTAACACGCCATATCTCCAAGATTTATAGAATAACTACTATTTTCAAATATCTCAATTTTATTCCAACGTATGATTAAACTATGGAAAGCTTGTCACTTAAAGACACCCACAACCCATAACTTCCAGTATTAAGGTTTAGAGAACTATTAGAACCTAAAGCAAATTCTCCCTGCTTAAGTAATTGGGACCCCACAAAAACGTCTCCTCCAAGAGCCAAAAATCCAAACTTATCAGCACCAGTTTCTTTTATCAAAGGCCCTCTCAAAAGGTTTACTTCTGCCGTTATCTTATTGAGATCAAAGATTATATTTAAATCTTTGATCTCTCCATCCACAAGGGTACTCGAAATATCCATGTCCCCTGAAAAAGCAACTGGCTTTAAGGGAAGTGCAGCTATCACACCGTGAGGGGTTATTAAGTCCACACCCTCGCCTTCTATAACCGTAAGAATACGTGACATTCCCTCAAACTGCGAAAAAGGCCCGTCAGTTGCTACTTCTGCAATACTAATTCTCCAAACCCATTTATCACCCGAGTGCGAGCGAGCAATTTCGTGCGTTATTCCCCCACCATTTTTCCAACGACTGGTAATAAAGTCATCTGAAGAAAGCACTTGAAACATCTGGAGAAGTTCTCCCATAACTAAATAACTTTGGAGAAGTGAAGTCAAAATAGTAACGTAAATAATTATCAACTCTTAGTGTAAATTAAATTTCTAAAAATTATTTAAGTTTCAAATAGAAAATCTTGCCGTATATTTTTAGAAATTTAAAAGACTTGTTATTTATCAGAGCGCTGGGTTACTTTTTGATTACGGGAGTAATCTCAAAATGTCCAAACTCTAGAACCGCATCAAAAGTAGCATCAATCGCCTCGAAGGTATCAGCCTCCAAAATGAAAAATGCTGTGTGTTCCATTCGATTTGAATAACGTCCATGAATTGTCACTCCATTGGCTTTTGCAGCGTCAGTTATACCATTGCCAAAAACTTTCATTTTTTCAGGAACATGGGTCGTACAAGTAGAATAATCATGGGTATGAGTAACGTGAAACAACATTTAAAATTCCTTTTTTTGTTTAAATCTCTTAGATCTCTTGAGAACAAGATCTAACCAATCAAATCTAATATAACAACAAAAATAATTAACCATGGATAAACTAGCTTAAGAAATAAACGTCGTTAAGATGATGCATATATCAATTTTTTTTATTAAGCGATGTAACGTTTTTATAAAAAATAAATATAATTTAACTCTCTGGAGTGTTAACCTTAACTTGTTTTATTAACTCCGAGAAACTCTCATAATACTCAATTAATTTTTTATTTCCCACACCTGTCACTAAGAGAAAGTCACTCTTAGTTTTTGGTTTTTTGATAGACATGTCTTCAAGTGTGCGATCAGAAAAAACTACATACGCTGGCACACCTTTTTCTCTCGCAATTTCTAAACGAAGTGCCTTTAGTGACTGAAATAAAATAGTTTCAGGGCCCTCTCCAATATTACGTCCAGTATCACGATTAAGCGTTTTTGGCGGACTACGTTCTACATGTGCGCGAGCAAAAAACTGTTCTCGCCCTTCAACAACTTCGTACGCTTTTTGCATTAATTGAACAGCCCCAAATCTTTCTAAGTTTACAGTCAAAATACCAGAAGAAATAAGTTGACGAATAAGACCTTGAAAAAATGATTTAGAGTACCGTGCCCCTTTCCCAAAGGACTCTAGGTTGTTGTGCCCTTTTTCTTTAATTTTTGCTGTCTCGCCTCCTCTAACAATATCAATGATATGGCTACTCCCAAAAAATTCGCCAGTTTGTTTTATAGCAGATAGTAACATTACTGCCTGACTAGTTTGATCTTCGACTATCGGAGGCGTCATGCAGTTATCGCAATTTCCGCAAGGTTCACTTTCCTCATCAAAATATGAAAGTAATGCCACTTTTCTGCATTTTACGGTTTCACAATAGCCTGTTAGAGCTTCTAAGCGTTTATACTCTAGAACCTTAAATTGATCAGCTCCGTCTCCTTCAAAAATCATTCTTTGCCTTTTAATTAAATCTGAAAGACCAAAAAATAGGACTGTATCAGCAGGTTTACCATCGCGACCTGCCCTTCCAATTTCCTGGTAATAAGCCTCAATACTCCCAGGCAAGCTTGCATGGATAACAAACCTAATATCAGATTTATCAATACCCATTCCAAAAGCTATTGTAGCCACCATTATCAAACCGTCTTCTGTCATAAATCTATCTTGTGCTGAATTTCTATATTCAGTAGTTTTTCCTGCATGATAGGCAATTGCACTAAACCCCTCTTTGTTTAAGTATTCTGCAATCTCATCTGTCTCATTTCTTGACAGACAGTAAACTATCCCGCTCTGGTGAGCTTTTTGGTTAAGATATTCAATTAGGTTCTTCTTAAGTTCTTTCTTGGGATAAACCGCAAGTGAGAGATTATCTCTCCCAAATCCCTTCAAAATTTGTCTTGCATTACCACCACTCAGCTTTTGATTAATGTCTACTCTAGTAGCGCGGTCTGCAGTTGCAGTAAACGCCGCCAAAATGGAGTTTGGAAATAATCCTCGTAACCTTGACAGAGCTTCATAATCTGGTCGAAACCCAGCTCCCCATTTGGAAATGCAATGTGCCTCGTCAACTACAAACATACCAATATCCAAGGATTCCAAAGCCATAAGCATGCGCGACTGCATAAGCCTTTCTGGACTCATATAGAGAATTTTCACATCTCCTGTGGCAAAGTTTCTCCAGGACTGAGCATTTTCCTCATAATCTCTTCCTGAATGAATAAGTTCTACTTCCACTCCTAAATCTCTAAGTGCAGCTGTTTGATCGTTCATTAAGGCGACTAACGGCGAAATTATTATTGTTTTGAAGCTTTGGATGAGCGCTGGAAGTTGAAAACAGAGTGATTTCCCAGCTCCCGTAGGCATCACAGCAAGCACATCTTCACCGTTCAATAAATGTTGAATAATCTCTAACTGCCCCGGTCTAAAACTATCGTAGCCAAAGAAATTCTTTAACTTAAAATTTAAGTCATTTTTTACGGGATGGTTCATCACTTTCTACTAACCATAAATTATCAAAGTTAAAAGAATTGTTTCGACAAATGATGCTAAGTTTGACAGCATGACCTTGTGAACGCCTCATCCACTCAAAAATTAAAACGAGTGCAACAATTATCAAGCCTCTGGCCTCCACTTTTAAGAGACCAGTGGATTACACGTAGCCCAAAAATGGCGCTGCTAATGCGAGGGAACTTCAATGGGAAAAGGCAACAATAACCGTAGCAATAAAGAGACCAAAAAACCAAAGAAAGAGAAAACAAAAGTGTCTGCAACAGCGAATTCAGGCGCTGGAAAGCCTGCAGTCGCAATTTCTGGTAAGAAAGTATAATAAAGCTTGGTCGAATTCGTGTTGGGAGTATTTTAACTAAACTCCTTTCTTATTTGATAATTGAAAATCTAATACCATTTTGTGAAGATATAATAAAATATATGAATATATTCTTAAGGGCACGAAAAGGTTGATGTAATGAAGTGTTCAATCGCAATTATCGGTGGTGGAATTATTGGGTCTGCTGCGGCTTATTTTTTGGCACGTAGTGGCCATGCTGGTTCTATTGCAGTAATTGAGCCTGATCCAACTTACTCCGTAGCAACCACCCCACAAGGTGCCGGGGGTGTACGTCAGCAATTTAGCCTTGCCGAAAATATTGCAATGTCAAAGTTTAGTCTCGACTTCTATAAATCGTTTGACCAGCATATGTCTGACATCCCAAATTTACCAGATATCAACTTCCGCGAACAAGGGTATTTGTTTGTCGTGACCAAAGATGGTGAGAAAACTCTACGCACCAATCAAGCATTGCAATCATTGATGGGCGTAAACGCAGAGTTGATTGATTACACGGAAATACGTGATCGCTTTCCGTCGATTGAACGCGATGATATTGTGCTAGGGTGTCACACACCAGATGATGGTTGGATCGATCCAAATGCTGGGCTTTGGAGCTTTAGAAAAGCTGCAACATATCTGGGCGTGACCTATATCAAAGCAAAAGTTACTGGTATTAATTCAGATAACACCAAGATAAAATCTCTTAAGTTGGATAATGGTGATTCAATTCTGGCAGATTTTTTTATCAACACAGCCGGCCCCTGGGTCACCTCTTTAGCTAAATTGACTGGAGCTGATTTACCTGTCGTTCCTATGTGTCGCGTACAACATTTTTGGAAATGCACACACATTCTAGAAGATCTTCCACTGATTAAAGATGAAAGTGGTATGTTTTTTCGACCTGAGAGTGATGGTTTTTCTGGTGGCCGTCCAAGCTTTGATATTAACCCTGGTTTTGTTAATGATATTTATTCAGGGTATTTTGCTAATTATTTTGAAGATACAGTCTGGCCATTGATAGCAGCTCTTGTTCCAAAATTTGAAAACCTGCGCTTACAACGCAGTTGGGCGGGTCATTACGCACAAAATATACTTGATGGAAATATGATTATTGGAAAATACTCACCTTACCATGACAATATCATTACTGCTTGTGGGTTTTCCGGACATGGGATCATGCATGCCCCAGCTGTTGGACGTGCGCTTAGTGAATTAACTTTGACTGGTAGATATCAATCACTCGATTTGAAACGAATGGAAATTAACCGTGTTCACGAAAATGAACCTTACCTAGAGGTTGGTATTAAGTAGCAGTGCTAAGAAACAACCTAATCGATGTTCAATCTACAGTAATTAAAATCATCAGCGGGGAGATCAGAATACCAATGGCACACAAATCTCCCACGTTCATAAGGGTTTTTAATTAATCAGCTGAAGTCCAAGGGCCAAAGTCCTTACCACCTTCGACAAACTCATACATTACGCACTGCTCATCACCAATCACCCAACCATCATGACCTGGAGCAAAGTAATATGCATCACCTGGTCCAACTTCGATTTTTGACCCGTCATCATGCGAACAGCCTAAGCGCCCAGATATAACTACCCCAATATGTCCTGCCTGACAGCTATGCCCACCAACTATAGGCTGAATACACTCAGACCAAACCCAGCCTGGTTGAACAACTAACTTAGTTGCATTCACATTACCTAACTTAACAATCTCCACTCTTGCCTTTGGAGGTTCTTTCACTTCATCTGCATTTTCAAAATTCTTTGAGTATAGGTTGGCCATTTAATAATCCTTTAAGTTAGCGGTTTAACACCAGTTTCAAAATAAATAATCTCACAGTTTTTTAAGCGTATTGACGGCTATAACAGCCTCCTTGGTCTTGTTAAGCTTTAAGTGAGTATAATACATTACCAGAATATCAAGTTTCTCTAAATTAAGTTTAAGTAAGAATTACACTCTCTGTCAATCGTACTTTTTCACATTTTTTATTAAGTAACATGTTTTAATTTATTAAACTTCTAACCATTCTAGTTCTTAACAAAATTCTTTTCTGATGATTAAGGAGATTTTTTAAAATATGCGAAGTATCAATATTGGAATTTAATTATAGCTCCCCATATCGTTCTGGTCGTGCTATTAATTGTTAGGCTTACTTGTTCTGTTAGCTTAAAATGAAAAGGAATAAATATGACCAAATTAAATGCACACTCAGACCGTATGGTTTTAATAATTCAATGCAGCGTAAAAAATTCTGATGAATTTAAGAAATGGGCTAAAGAACGCGCATCAAAATACGTATATGACCTTAAAGAAAAAAACAGTATTAGCTATGAATGGCACATGTCTGAGGATGGAAATCAAGCAACCTTGATTGAATCTTTTATTGACAGCGACAGTATGATGGTGCGTTTAGCAAATCATGGAGCGAGTCCTATTGCTACAGAAGTTTTTGAGCAAGTTGATATTCAAAGTGTGTTATGCCTTGGAAATGCAAAACAGGATGCAATAGACGCACTTTCTGCTTGGGGAGCTAATTTTCAGGCGCATCACTGTGGTTATAATCGTGGTGAAACTGTTACCGCCCGTTAGTCATGAACTGATTAACAACAAATCAGTTGTTTGATCATATTTTTTAAATTAAGCCCAACCAGGCGTTCCTAAAGTAGTTTTTATTTATAATTTGAGAGTATTATGTTTCGCTTTTTTGAAAACCTGGTTGACCCCTACTCTGAATATCCAGAGACGGATACGCCTCCAACCAAGCTTTTCTCTTTTATGTGGGAATATTCTCAACCATTTAAAAAAGTATTTTTTTGGGCTGCTATAACCTCAATTATTGTTGCGTTCGTAGAGTTAATCCTGATTTATTACATGGGTTACGTCATTGATATTTTACCAAGTGACCCAAAACAAATTTGGAATCAGCATGGTAAATTCTTAATTATTTTGGCATTTTTCATAATACTATTACGTCCAGCTATTAATATCATAAATGTTGCTTTAATGAATAATACGATCCTTCCAAATTATGGCACCCTTTACCGTTGGCGTGCACACAGACACGTGTTGCGTCAGTCAGTGGGGTGGTTCGAAAATGACTTTGCAGGCAGAATTGCAAATAGAATTATGCAAACACCACCTGCAGCCGGCGAGGCTGTCTTTCAAATCTTTGATGCTATCACATTTTCGTTAGCCTACCTTTTAGGGGCCTGGATCCTACTAATTCAGGCAGATTGGAGGCTTTCAGTACCGCTTTTAATTTGGTTTTTTCTATATTTTCTACTTACACGATGGACAGTTCGACGCGTCGGGCCTGCTTCAAAAGCAGCATCAGACGCACGTTCCACTGTTACTGGTAGAGTAGTTGACGCTTATACAAATATACATTCAGTAAAAATGTTTGCTCAGGGTAATGAGGAACTTAGCTACGCAAAAGAGGCAATTGAGGCAACTAGGATCACTTTTCAAACTGAGATGCGAATTTCGACTATTATGGAGATAGGCTTAGTAATTCTTAATGGTTTATTAATTGTCGGTGTAGTCGGTTGGGCCCTTCTACTCTGGGCGCATGGCGAAGTAAGTATTGGGGTAGTTGTTGCTGCCTCTGCTCTTACTTTACGCCTAAATTCAATGACAGGCTGGATTATGTGGGCTCTTTCATCATTTTTCCGTCAGCTAGGGGTAGTTTCAGAAGGAATGGAAACTATCTCTCATCCCATAGAGATGGTTGATGCCCTAAAGGCAGAGCCATTACAGATTACTCTTGGAAAGATCCAAATTCAGGGTGTTTCACATCATTACGGTCGAAAAAGTGGTGGACTTACGGACGTATCCCTCACAATACAACCAGGAGAAAAAGTAGGGTTAGTAGGTCGTTCTGGGGCAGGAAAATCTACTTTATTAAAGTTACTACTAAGATTCTACGATATAGAGTCAGGCCATATTCTCATAGATGGCCAGAGTATATCAAATGTTACTCAAGAAAGCTTGCGAAGACAGATTGGGATGGTTCAACAAGAAGGATCTTTACTCCACAGATCAATACGTGAAAATATTAAATATGGCCGAGAAAGCTCATGCGATGAGGAAATGTTTAAGGCAGCAAAACAAGCAGAAGCGCATAGTTTTATTTTAAATTTGACCGATATGAAAGGCCGTTCTGGGTATGACGCTCATGTAGGAGAACGAGGTGTTAAGCTTTCTGGAGGAGAACGACAACGCATCACTTTAGCGAGAGCTATCTTAAAAAATGCGCCAATCCTAATGATGGATGAAGCTACCAGTGCCTTAGATAGTGAGGTAGAAGCTGAGATACAAAAGACTCTATACGGGATGATGGAAGGTAAAACTGTTATTGCAATTGCCCATCGTCTTTCTACTATTGCTCAAATGGACAAAATTTTTGTTATGGATACCGGCTCTATTATTGAAAGCGGAACACATCAAGAATTACTGGCTAGAAAAGGGCTCTACGAGGGGTTTTGGGCACGTCAATCGGGTGGTTTCATAAATATCAAAGAGAAGAAACTTAAAGAGTAATGTTAAAAAATTGAAAAGGCACTTAATTAATGAGGGTATAAACCTGACTTATGTAAAGTACTAAAACCTTTAAAGTATATGAAAAATATTTATTTTACTTATTATTAATATAATATATATTTTATATACGTAATACGAACAAACTACAAATAATTTAGTAAATCATAGGAGCTTTTCAAGATGGAAATTGATCTTAATGATGTAACCCTTTTTTACCGCACCGAAGGTTTGGGAGACCCTGCTTTAGTCATGCATGGCGGGCTTGGGGCAGATCACACGGCTTTTGTAAACTCTGGCTTTAACAAGCTCTCTAAACAATTGAAGCTTATTTATTACGATCATAGGTGTAATGGACGTTCTTCGTTCCCAGGAGTAGAAACCCTTACACATAAAAATTTGGCTACTGACGCTGAAAATTTACGGATAGCCCTGGGTCATAAGAATTTAACCGTTATTGGCCATTCCTACGGTGGAATTACTGGATTAGAGTATGCTTTACGCTACCCGTCAAATTTACGAAGGTTAATATTAATAACGACGACACCATCTGGAACCGCCCTGGGGGAAGCGCGAAAAATTGCTGAAACTCGTGCTCCACATTTGATGGATGCGGTAGATAAAATGTTAGGTGGCCAATGTGCAACTGATAACGAATTTATTGAATTATTAACAACTCTAGCACCCTTATATTTTAAAGACTTTCACCTTTTTGAGAAGGAATTTTCAGAAGCAGCCATAGATATGGTTCCTAATGCAGCAGCTTTTAGGCACTCATTTTCGGTGTTATTACCAAAGTATGATTTACGAGAAAAACTTTTCAATATTAAGATTCCCGTATTAATTTTATGTGGTCGACACGACTGGATCACACCAGTAAGCCAATCTAAAATTTTAAATGAAAAAATACAAAACTCAGAATTGGTGATTTTTGAAAATAGTGGGCACTGGGTGTATATCGAAGAAGAAGAGTTGTTTCTTAATACCGTTAATGAGTGGCTAGGTCGCACGTAAAAAATCTTACCAACACTTGTCCAGACAGCCATGGTTCAATTAACTAAAGCACCTGTTTTATCTAATAGGAGTCCAATAGCTCTAAATTTGTTAAAAAGCTATGAATCCTTGGGGTGATTTATCCCATCAAAATCAATAACATTTTTATAATTTTTTACATTAAGCTCATTTATGCAGGCAACATTAATGCAAAATCTATCCGGCCTTGATCTACTTTGATGATGGGTATGTATTCCACAAACTATACAAAAGTTATGTGATGCAGTTGCAGTATTAAAAATATATTCCGTTATAGATTCTTTGCCTTCTACGACCTTAAGGTCTTCAGAGGGCACACAAACCAGTGCAAACCCCTTACCTCTGCTACAAATGGAACAGTTACAGCGTATTATCTCTTCTAATCCATTCGAAAGGAAAACATCTAATTGAATTGAGCCACAATGGCATGAAGCTCTGACTGTAGTGTTTTTTTTAATCATATAAAATTATCCTTTATTTTTTGTTTTATTACTTTGGAAGTATCGTTAAAGGTTAATTCCATTATTTATAAATTTAATTGAGTAATTTAATTGCATCGGCCAATTTTTCTCCAATCATTAAAACTGGTGCATTCAAATTTGCAGTAACATTACTAGGCATTATTGATGCATCAACAACTCGTAAACCCTCAGTTTCATGAACTAACCCATTCATATCTGTTACTGAATTTTCATTAGTTCCCATCCGACAAGTTGAGCAAGGATGATACTCGGTTGATGCATTTGCCCTCAACCAAGAACTTATCTCTTTATCAGACTGCACGGAAGGTCCCGGTGATGTTTCAACTGTACGCAAACCGTCAAATGCCGCCTGGGAAGCCATTTCTCTAGTTTTACGAAGTCCATCAATCATCGCCTTCTCATCTAAAAAATTAGAAAAGAAATTATATTTCAATTCTGGATGAACCTTTGGGTTAGAAGATTTAAGTCTTACTGTTCCTTTACTTAAGGGTCGCATCAAACCCATAGAAAACATAAACCCTCCCCCAAAATTTGATATATCTTCATTAATTAACGAAGTTAATGCATAAAATTCATGTTGCAAATCTGCATAATTAACACTGTCTGAACTTTTAAAAAAACAACCAGTTTCAGACATTGTCGAAGCCCCAATCCCATTTTTAAACAATAGCCATTGTAAGCCAACTCTATATTTTCGCCACCCATTAAGCTGTTCAGCAAGGGAAACTCCAGGGGGGGAGCCATACATTACAGCCGCAATAACGTGATTTTCTAGGTTTTCGCCGACAGCTGGCACATCCGCTACACATGAAATATCATGGTCTCTTAAATGGGTGGAACGCCCTACCCCAGACAGCATTAAAAGTTGAGGGGAATTAATGGCACCACAGCAAAGTATAATCTCACGGCTTGCCTCAAAAAGAATAATTTTTTTATTTTTTTCTGCGATTATTCTTACAGCTCGACGCCCATCAAACTCAATACGGTTAACCATACAATTGGTCACAACTTCTAAATTAGCTCTATTCATTGCTGGATAAAGGTATGCTCGAGCGGCACTACACCGTTTGCCACCATGAGTAAAACTTTGCGCCACATGAAACCCTTCGTGGGTTTCTCCATTTTGATCATCTGTAAATGAGTAACCTGCTTGTTTTCCTGCTTTAAGAAATGCTTGGTCTAAGGGATGATCTGCTTTTGCTGTTTCTATCCACTGAGGCCCATCGCCACCTCTCCACTTATTAGAGCCTTTGTCAAAAGTTTCCATTTTTCTGAAGTAGGGCAAACAATCAGCGTAAGACCAATTTTTTAGACCTCCTCGTTCCCAATCATCATAATCTTTTGGGTTACCCCTATTGGCGACCATTCCATTAATCGAAGATGAACCACCTAAAACTCGGCCCCGATGTTCTAAAATTTGACGACCATCGCATTTTACTTCAGGTTCACTTAAGTAACCCCAATCAAATTTTTCATTTCTAGCAGCCATCGCAAAAGAAGCTGGCATTTGAATCATAAGATTTCTATCCGAACCACCTGCCTCGATTAGTAAAACTTTAATTTTTGGATTCTCGGTTAATCGATTGGCCAGCACACAACCAGCTGAACCGGCTCCCACAATTACATAATCGTACTCAGTTATTTTAACCATAAAACTCTCAATTCACACAGTTTGAATTAAAATAGATGCATTCATTGAAGATAAAAAATAAAGTTAATTAATTAATAATTGCAAACACTCCATGTTTCTCACTACTAAATGAATAATTTAACTATAATTAAAATTAAATGAAAAGATAGTTAGTAAACACAACAAGACCTATTTCTTAAAATGGCGTACCCTTTTTTTATTTAATACGACATATTAAGTTACTCGGCGTTAAGTAATAGATTTAATGAATGCACTTTGAATTGATACAGCCTCATAAAATAATGGTGACTTAGGATATAACGCACCAAAATGCCCACCATCAATTTCATAAAACTCTTTTCTACACTTTAATCTTTCATAAACAGCAACTTGAGTTTCACGACTGATTAAGGGCATTTCATCCTCTCTTCCAATCATCATTAATACGGGTGCTTTTATAAAAGGTGCTGTGACAAGTGGCGAAAAAGGAACATCAGTCTTTGGAATGACACGGGTAACACTATTTTTCCAACCACTATTCCACTGCCCACCCTGATCAATAAACCAACGAAAGGCTTGAATGGGTGTGAGCAAGGAAGGGTTTGCCTCTTGGTTATGTGATACCACTGGCATCGGACCCTCTCGTATCCCATCCTCTAACTTGTCAAAATTACCAGTATTAAAAATTGCTTTAAGTTTTTCAAAAGAACTCACAGGGTCTTCAAAATTTAAAACACTTAATCCACAAGAAGCCGTAAAGGAAACTACGCCCGTTAAATCATTGATCAGTGCTCCAACAGCCAACACAAGCATTCCCGCAAAGCTATCACCCCAAAGGATTATTTTTTTATTATGCAGATGATGTTCGGACCTTATATGAGCGACCGCATCTGCTATTCCACGTGCTTGTATCCAAGGGTTTATTGTCTGACGTACCTGCCCCTGACTTCTACCAAAGCCTACATGGTCATAGAGAAAAACATTAAAACCTTTTTTTTGAAATTCTATTGCATATTCTGAAAGACACATTGGAACCGTTGCCGAGGTTCCATGGCTCATGACAATACAAGGTGATTCTGGCCCATATTGAGCCGCATACCAGCGACCCCTTAGAATAGAGCCTTCAGATAAAAATTCTTTTTCAGTAAACATTGAGATCTGTCCTTTTTAAATAATAGTATCACAAATAGGTACCCTGAAGCCAATAAATCCGTAATGTTTTTGCGGATGATACTATAAATGCTGAGGTATTCCTTGTTGATCGTTGACCTCAAACCAACTTAGTTTCAAACACACCAGGTAAACTAACTTCTAGCAGCTCAATATCCTCTGATGGGGCCGTATAGCAGGTGGGCATACCAGGTGGGATCACGAATGCATCCCCAGCACCTAGCTCTTGTGCCGATTGATCAGCACCCTCAAGTGTTAAAGTGCCTTCCAACACGAAGGTAAAATGGATGTCGCTGTCGTGAGTAGCCCAAACCGGCGTTCCCAATCCTCGTTTCACAATCTGCACACCAGCAACGGCTTGGGTGTTATAGGAAATGGTTGTGTCTCGCGAAACAAAACCAGGCAACCGGAACGTCCCCCATTCCGCATCATGGGCTTCATGATGCACAAATTTTTGTCCTTCAAAGATGCGGTCTGGTCTTAACTCGGTGGTAGGCAACTCCAAGTCATGATCAATGGTCGTGACATGTTCAGCCGGCACCCCTATTTCGATGACCTCAATATTTTCGCTGGCAAACAAAACTCGATGTCGAATTTCAGGGGGCTGAATCACACAATTCCCAGCATGCAACCGAAAAGGTGGTCCTTGATCCTCATAAACCAAATCAACCCACCCTTTGTAACAATAAATCAATTGAAAACCGACTGAGTGGAAATGCACCATATCAGGAACAGGCCCACCGTCTGGAATCCGAATATGACTGGCAATTATTGATCCACCAAGGCGGCTGGGGATCAAGTCACGGTACTCCATTCCCGCACGTCCAATTACCCAAGGCGCCTGATCGGCCATACGGCGTACAACAAACTCATGTGTGGTGGGAGGCATCACAACTGGTGACGCAAGAGCCACAATGTCAATTCTTGTGCCATTTGGCGCCATAAGTTGAGTCTTCCCTCCTGCAATTAAAATTGGATCGTCACAAAGAATGCGTAAAACACCAGGCGCCATATCTGCCCCCTTTTGAACTCGCACCCGTAAGCCAAAACCTGAAAAAACTGCAATACTGGGATCATCCGCAGGAAATATTTCATCCATGCGCATACCAAGCACTTTTGTAAAAAATGGAATATCTGGAAGCAAATCTTTAGTTGGCAACAACACTTCAGCACGGATATTTTGCATAATTTAACTCAATTCTCTTTAATGCAGTTATTAGGCATAAACTTAACGCTTTTGAAACTAGATGCAATATGTTCTCAGATACAGATTAGGCGAATAGATTAGGAATTGAATTAAAATTAACTAACGTTAATATCTTAAAGTACTTTAATTATTATCAATTGCTCATTATTAGTGAAATATTATGGAGAGCTTCAAAATAAACTTAGGGAAAAATGACTGAAAAAATACTATTGATGTCAGATCTCCATATCACTGAGCCTGGTGTTGATATTGTTGGGCTCGACCCAATTACTCGGTTTAGAGCCTGTTTGGAGCATGCCTCCAAACATCATGCAGATGCTAGTCACCTATTTTTAATGGGAGACCTAACTCATCACGGTTTGACCAACGAATATAAAATATTAGAAAAGGTTCTGCGAAATCAACCTTTTCCAATAACACTTATGTTAGGAAATCATGATCGACGTGATACGTTTTCAAAGGTCTTTTCAAAGCTCACGGACCGCTTTCAACACGGATCTATAAACTTTGGAAATACAACAATTTTATATCTAGATACGTTAAACGAAGATCCTCAAAATAAACATAGTGGGCTCATGTGTAACGAACGGTTGCAATGGCTTGAGAACAGCCTAAACTCAGGAAACGGCCCAATTATTCTATTAGCGCACCATCACATGTTGATCTCTGGATTCGATGGAATGGATGAAATTCATTTACAGAATGGTCGACACGTTGCTAACATTATCGCAGCGTCAGGACGTTGCCAAATGGTTATCAATGGGCACATCCACCGGATAATAGTTTCTACTTATAAGGGTGTGACACACGCAATGATTAAAAGCCCGTGCCACCAAATGCCAATGGTACTGGGCTCAGGTACCTCTCGCCTGTCAGTTGCAGAACCGGGGGGCTATGGTGTACTTTTATTAGACGAAGAAACACCACTATTACATCACGTAGACGTAACCCCATCAAGCAGTGAAGTTCACTTAAGTCAAATATCTTAAGAAATGTTCTTTTTATATCGCTAAAAGTATCAATCTTATTACTAAAACCAATTAAGAAAAGAGTTACAGATTTCTTATAGGCAATAAAAATTGCCATTAGACAAAAGAACTTTTGAATGTTGTCGTTTTT
>Ga0209403_10002701_pt1 | contig 20852 bp, 13 predicted proteins | sample ArcticOcean_MG_C_8_FD_187440 | JGI IMG/M metagenome (GOLD analysis project Ga0209403, IMG submission 187440) | Marine microbial communities from western Arctic Ocean - ArcticOcean_MG_CB11_86 (SPAdes) (version 2) | ecosystem: Environmental > Aquatic > Marine > Oceanic | place: Arctic Ocean... | reverse complement strand
ACGCGGCAAAAAATTATTCAAATCAACCGGCTGCGTCGTTTGCCACACGCCACATATGCAAACCGGAGACAGCGAAATCCCTGCCCTGGCGGCGCGCAACATCGCGCTTTATAGCGATCTTCTGTTGCATGATATGGGCCAGGCCTTGGCCGACAACCGCCCCGATTTCGTCGCCACCGGCCAGGAATGGCGCACCCCGCCGCTCTGGGGCCTGGGCTCGCTGATGGCCGTAAACGGCCAAGAATTTCTCCTCCATGACGGTCGCGCCCGCGGCATCGCCGAGGCTATCCTGTGGCATGGCGGAGAGGGCGAGATGGCTAAAGAAAATTTCCGTAAAATGCCGCAAGCAGCGCGGCGTGATCTGCTCGCCTTTTTGCGCTCGCTTTAATCGGCAGTCGATCGAGTCTGACCGTATTGATTATTTGCCTTGCAGCGCAACGCTCACCTTACAATTGTGTAAATGATGTACGCCAGGACCAAGGCAGCGCTGATGGTCAGATAGCGTTTTTCGCTCGGTTTCACCCTGCTTCCCTTCACTGACTAAGTTTGCCCTGTGACCAAGTTTGCCCTGGAGCCGGACGCCCTAATATTGACACCCTTCTCAACGCGCCGGAACAACAATCAATCGAGTCTGACTCCAGAAATTATTTTCCAAGCGGCACCACATATTTAATAAGCCCTCAGACGCCGGGCGCGGGCATCCGCCCGCTTGGCTACCTCGTGCATGCTCGGGCGCGAAGTATCGCTTGCCGGAATGCTGGTCGCATTCCGGATTGGCGGTTCCACTTGCATGTGAGGAGCACGCTATCGCGCGGACCCCAGAAAAACCCAACCAAGCGGCACCACCCCCCGGAATGCATCATGCATTCCGGCAAGGGCGCCAAGCCAAGCGCGCGGATGCGCGCGCCCAGCAGGGTCTAAACAAAGAGTCCGCCCGAGTTAATACGAGGTAGCCAAGGGAGCAGACGCGACCGCCCGGCGCTTGAGGGTTCAAACAAAAAGACATGAAACCAAAAAGATTCAGCCAAGCGGAACCACTTGAAATTTCCCCGGCGCCATGAGGAAATTCTCGCGCCAACGCAAAGAGATAACTATGGAAAACCAAAAGCAAAAAGTGACCGGCGGATGCATGTGCGGCGCGGTGCGCTACGCTGCCCCCGCACCACACTGCGTTATCTATTGCCATTGCCGCGACTGCCGACGCCACACCGGCGCTCCGCTGGTCTCGTTCGTCGGTTATCAGATGAGCGAAATCAAGTGGTCAGGCGATGCGCGGAAAATTTATAAATCATCGGCGAATATCGGGCGCGGTTTCTGCGGCAAATGCGGCACACCTTCGAAGCAACGGAATAAGGTGCTAGGCCAAATACTATTGTGGAATTTCTACTTCAAATAGATGTATCCTGCCGGAAAACAAATATTGGCAACCACCACAAGCCAGAACTGCCAGCTTCCAATAAATCCACCCATAGCGCCACCCCCTCTCATTGACCGTTTCACGATAAGGTCACAGACGCATTGGTTGAGTCAATTAATTGTTATTCGTCTTTATGTGCAAAATTACGGGCCGACCTGCTTCAAACCTTTGCCGGTGGCGTTTCTCATTTCGAGCACTTCAATGGCGCCTGGGTCTATGCAGATGCGGGTGATCTGAACATGATTCATGCCATGGGCGAGGTTTCTGAGTGACTGTTCGAAAAGGCCGAAGCCGCGGTCGATCTGGTCGATGCCGGAGACCTCGGCCGTGCCGACGAGACCATTAAGGCGGCGCGCAAGAAAATCTGCGCGGACCCTAATTCGAATGTCGAAGCAATGGCTTCACTTTTAATTTATACGAAAGGCAGGAGAATTCTCAAAACCTCAGAATTGGAGAGGTTCTTAGAGTTGGACGCAATTTAAACTAAATCAGACGTGGATTGAGGTATAAAAAGACATTGATTGGAGTTCCCGCCGATATTAAGAATAATTAAGACGGATGATCAATGGAGGCAGCCTCGCTTGATACCGCATCATAGCCGTCAGATTCTCCATGCTTCCGGGAACCATCAATGCCTGTTTCTCAGGGGTGGTCATCCACGAAGAGAGTTATTCCTGCGCCGGTACCGCGCGGCAAAATTTCGTGCCGACGCCAGCGCATTCTATAGTGCGGCGCGTTGGCCAACAGAGAACAGCGTTCGGCGATTTACCGAATGCGCCAGATTTCAAAGCAAAGCCAATTAGGGTCTAAAGCAATAGCACTGTTGCCAAAGTCAATAGTGCTCAGCGCCCGCCTTATTGCCCTCGCTTAAGCCCGCTCAGTCTCAGTCCTCTGCCGCTGCGCCGGCGCGTGCCGCCCTCTTACGGGCGTTCGGGTCCAAGAGGCGTTTGCGGAGGCGGATGGATTTGGGCGTTACTTCAACCAACTCATCGGTGTCGATATAGGCGATGGCTTCTTCGAGCGACATGCGGCGCGGGGTGGTGAGGCGCACTGCCTCATCGGTGCCGGAGGCGCGCACATTGGTTAGTTGCTTGGCCTTCAGCGGGTTGACGATCAGATCGTTGCCGCGGGTATGCTGGCCGACCACCATGCCTTGATAAACCGGCTCGCCGGCGCCGATGAACATCGGTCCGCGGTCTTCCAAATTCCACAGTGCAAAGCCGACCGATTTGCCTTGGCCGTTGGAGATCAGCACGCCGGTGCGCCGACCGGCGATCTCGCCTTTGTGCGGTGCGTAGGAGTGAAAAATGCGGTTCATCACGGCGCTGCCGCGCGTTGCCGTTAACAGCTCGCCGTTATAGCCGATCAGGCCGCGCGACGGCGCGTGGAACACCAGGCGCGAGCGTCCGCCGCCGGAGGGGCGCATATCCATCAGCTCGCCGCGTCGCTCGCTGACGCCTTCAACAACGGCGCCGACATGAGCTTCATCGACATCGATCTGAACTTCCTCAATCGGCTCCATGGGCTTGCCGGTTTTGGGGTCGGAATGTTGCAACACGCGCGGGCGGCCAACGCAGAGCTCAAAGCCTTCGCGCCGCATGGTCTCGATCAGCACGCCCAATTGCAGCTCGCCGCGGCCCGCCACGTCGAAATAATCCTTACCCGGTTCTTCAGTGATCCGGATCGAGATATTGCTCTCGGCTTCGCGCAACAATCGGTCGCGAATTTCACGTGAGGTCAGGCGGCTGCCTTCCTGGCCGGCGAGCGGCGAATCATTGGCCATGAAGCTGACCGCCAGCGTCGGCGGGTCAACCGGCTGGGCTTCCAGGCCCTCGGTAACCGTCAGGTCGGCCAAGGTGTCGGCGACGCTGGCGGTCGAGAATCCGGCAACGGCGACGATATCGCCGGCCTCGGCTTTTTCAATGGCAGTGCGCTTCAGGCCGCGGAAGGCGAGCAGTTTGGTGATGCGGGTTTCCTCGATCACCTCACCGGCGCTGTTGAGGGCGCGGATTTTTGTGTTGGTCTTGACCGAGCCGGAGCTAATACGCCCGGTCAGAATGCGGCCCAAGAACGGATCGGCTTCAAGCGTCGTCACCAGCATGGAGAACGGCGCATCGCGCTCGGCCGTCGGCGGCGGCACATGGTCGGCAATGACCTTGAACAGCGGCTCGAGGTTATCCTGTGGCCCATCCGGGTCCAAGGCGATCCAGCCATCGCGCGCCGAGCCGAACAGCACCGGGAAATCGAGCTGATCTTCATCCGCATCGAGCGCGGAGAACAGGTCAAACACCTCCTCATGCGCTTCCCACGGCCGCGCATCGGCGCGATCCACCTTGTTGACGACGACGATAGGCCGGAGACCGAGGTCGAGCGCCTTGCCAACCACGAATTTGGTTTGCGGCATGGGGCCTTCGGCAGCATCGACGAGCACCAGCACGCCATCGACCATGGAGAGAATACGCTCCACTTCTGCGCCGAAATCAGCGTGGCCTGGGGTGTCGACGATATTGATACGTAGATCCTGCCATGTGACGGAGGTGCATTTCGACATGATGGTGATGCCGCGCTCGCGTTCCAGGTCGCCGGAATCGAGGGCGCGCTCTACCACGCGCTGATTGGCGCGCAAGGTGCCGCTTTGAAAAAGCAGGGAGTCGACCAGAGTCGTCTTACCGTGGTCAACATGGGCAATAATTGCAATATTCCTAAGATTCATGGACCCGCATATGGCAGTCAATGCGCTGCGTTGCAACGCCCAAGCGTAACCGTTAGGTTTATTGTTGTTCCGTGCACGCGGTAAATTTGCCCGCGTGGCCGGCCGAACGGCGGATCGGACCGGCTCTTAGCGGCGGAATCCCTTACCCGGAGGCGGGGCGCGGTGGCGCTCCCGTTAGATTCGGGCCCAAGAAACAAAGGCCTATGCCTGCCCGCAGGCCGCCTTGCCGAGGAAAGCTTTACGCCGTGATTTCCGCGCATATCGCCAGGTTGGTTACATCTGTAACCGCCGCCCTGGTCCTCGCTATTTCTCTGTTTGGTGCGCGTCCGCTGCTGGCCGGCGATGTGCTGATCTTTGCCGCTGCCAGCACGACCGAGGCCGTTAGCGCCGCCGCCGAGCAGTTTTCCAGCACCGGCGTGGACCGAGTGCGCGGCGTTTTTGCCGGCTCTTCGACCCTCGCCAAACAGATCGAGAATGGCGCGCCGGCGGATATTTACCTGTCGGCCAATCCGGCGTGGATGGATTATCTCGGTGCGGGCAAGCACATAATCCCTGCCTCACGCCGCGATCTGTTGGCCAACAGATTGATGGTGATCGCCCCGGCGAAGAGCAAAACGAGCGATATATTGATGACGGAGGTGGATATTTTGGCGGCGCTTGGCGGCGGCCGCCTGGCGATGGGTGATCCGGATCATGTGCCGGCTGGTATATATGCCCGTCAGGCGCTTTCAGCGCTCGGCCTGTGGCAAACATTGCAAGATCGCCTGATACGCACTGCTGACGTGCGTGTGGCGCTGCAATTGGTGGCACGCGGCGAGGTGCCGCTCGGTATTGTCTATGCCAGTGACGTTAATAGTGACGCTGGCGCTTTTGACGGTATACGGGTGGTCGCCGCGCTCCCGGCGGCGGGCCATGAACCGATCCGCTATGCCATTGCCCTGGTTGCAGGGCGCAATAATCCGGCGGCCCAGCGCTTCCTCGATTTCCTTGCCACGCCGGAGATGGCGGCACTGTTTCGCCGGCACGGCTTCGCGTTACCATGAGCCCGATATGTTTGCCCTGACCGCACTCGAAAGCGAAGCCATCCTGCTCAGCCTCAGAATTGCCTTTTGGTCGATGCTGATCAGCCTGCCGGTGGCCATCGCTGTGGCGTGGTTGCTGGCGCGCAAACGCTTTTACGGCAATGCCCTGTTGAATGGCCTGGTGCATCTGCCGTTGGTCATGCCGCCGGTTGTCGTTGGCTATATATTGTTGCTGTTATTGGGCCGGAATGGCGCGCTTGGCGCTTGGCTGTGGGATTGGTTCGGCATCTCGGTTGCCTTTACCTGGCGCGGCGCGGCGGTGGCGTCGGCGGTGATGGCCTTCCCCTTGATGGTGCGTGCCATCCGCCTGTCATTAGAAAGTGTCGATGTGCGCCTCGAATCAGCCGCCCGCACGCTCGGCGCCTCGCCGATCTGGGTATTTATCACGGTCAGCCTGCCGCTGATGGTGCCGGGCATTCTGACCGGAGCGATGCTTGCCTTCGCGCGCGGTTTTGGCGAATTCGGCGCCACCATTACCTTTGTTTCCAACATTCCGGGTGAAACACGCACCCTGCCGATCGCGCTCTACAGCATGACCCAGGTGCCGGGCGGCGAGAGCGGCGCGCTGCGCCTGCTTATTCTCTCGGTCATCATCGCCATGCTGGCCCTTTTCATCTCGGAAATATTGGCGCGCCGCGTTCGCGCCCGGATCGGCGGGTAGGGCGATGGAGGTCAATCTTCAGAAGCGCCTCGGTGAATTCTCCCTCGATGTGGCGTTCGAGACCGAGGATCGCGGCATCACGGCGCTGTTTGGCCGCTCCGGCGCCGGTAAAACGACGCTGGTCAATATGCTGGCCGGCCTGTTGTGCCCGGATAGCGGCGTGCTGCGTATTGGCGGGCAAATCCTGTTTGATTCTGCTGCGCGCATAAACATTAAGCCGGAGCGCAGACGGGTTGGCTATGTGTTTCAGGAAGGCCGCCTGTTTCCCCATCTCAGCGTCAAATCCAATCTCTATTATGGTCGCCGCTTTGCACCCAAGGGCGAGCGTTATGTCGACGGCGAGCAAATCATCGAACTGCTGGGCCTCGGCAATTTGCTCAGCCGCCGCCCGGCGACCCTCTCAGGTGGCGAAAAACAGCGCGTCGCCATTGGCCGCGCGCTGCTTTCCGAGCCCCATCTGTTGCTGATGGATGAGCCACTGGCGGCACTTGATGCAGCGCGCAAGAGCGAGATCATGCGTCATATTGAGCGCCTCCGGGATGAGGTAGGCGTACCGATTATTTATGTCAGCCACTCCCTCGATGAGGTGACACGCCTGGCCGATCATATGGTCGTGCTGGCCGATGGCGGCGTTATCGCCATCGGCTCGGCAGTCGATATCATGAGCCGCCCCGATCTCAGCCCGCATACCGGGCGGCACGAGGCCGGCGCGCTGATCGAAACCCGGGTTGATGGGCATGATTCGTTTGGCCTGACGGCGCTTGCCTTCCCGGGCGGTGTCTTGCGCGTTTCCGGCCTCGATCTGCCGGATGGCACAGCGGTGCGGGCGCGCATTCGCGCCCGGGATATCGCCATTGCCACGGCGCCGCCGCATGATCTCAGCATTCTCAACGTGTTTGAGGGGCGGGTGGTGGAGATGATTGCGAATGGCCCAGCGGCGATGGACCTGCAGCTCGATATCGGTGTCAAGCTATGGGCGCGCATCACTGCACGCTCGGCGCATGAGCTCGGCCTGGTGCCGGGCCGGCAGGTTTATGCGTTGATCAAGAGCGTCGCCATAGATCGCCACAGCCTTGGATTGGCTATGCCGCCCAATCGCGATTGACCGGGTTGCGGGAAACTGAGATCCTTGGTTAAATTAATCTGAATTTTTGAAGGAGAGCGGATCATGGATGACGCAGTGCCGACAAGTTTGATAGACAATGACCGGGTGCGTGTTACCGAGTGGAAATTTCCACCAGACAGTCATACCGGCTGGCATCGCCATGAAATGGATTATGTCGTCGTGCCGGTCACCAACGGCAAGCTCCACCTAAAGGAGCCGGACGGCGAGCGCACCATCGAACTGGTGCTCGGCCAGCCCTATTTCCGCGAGGAAGGGGTCGAACATGACGTCATCAATCCGAGCAAGACCGATGAGGTTATATTCATCGAAGTCGAGACCAAGTAACCGCCGCTTAATTTAGACCGCGAGTTATTTAGGCCGCAAGTTGTGGCTGTGTTTGGCTAAAGCTCGTATGCGCTGCCATGCGCTGCTGTCGGGCACTCTCCGCCAATGCGTCAGCGCACTGCCAATGCGTCAGCGCACTGCCAATGCGTCATCGCATTAATTGTCGCGAAACCGTCACAAAACTGTATCGTTTCTGACGCGAGCGCCGCCTAATTTGTGCTGGTTGACATGTTCCTAAATGGAGAAATGAACGGTGGCAAAATCATCAATGGGGCGGGCTTTCTTATCGGATATTTTTCTATTCGGCATCTTGGCGCTTGCTCTTTGGCTTGGCGCTGCGGGCTGGGCTGCGGCGCGTGACGAAATTCGCATTGTCGGCTCTTCCACGGTATTTCCCTTTTCGACTGCGGTGGCGGAGGAATTCGGCCAGATAACGGATTTCAAGACACCAGTGGTGGAGAGCACCGGCTCCGGCGGTGGCCTCAAGCTGTTTTGTGCCGGCATCGGCGTCGCCCATCCGGATATCGCCAACGCGTCGCGCCGCATCAAGCGCTCGGAAGTGGACAATTGCGCCAAGAACGGTGTGCTTGAAATCATCGAAGTGAAGATCGGCTTCGACGGCATTGTCCTAGCTAATTCCAAAATGGCCGATGTGATGCAATTGAATCTGCGCCAGATTTGGCTGGCGCTGGCCAAGCAGGTGCTGGTGGATGGGCAGATAGTGGACAATCCCTACCAAAATTGGGCCGATATAGACCCGGCCTTGCCGACAGAGCGCATTGAGGTTTTGGGCCCGCCGCCCACTTCAGGAACGCGCGACGCCTTTGTTGAGTTGGCCATGGAAGGCGGCTGCAAGACATTTGCTGAGATCAAGGTGTTGAAAAAGAGCGATAAGGCGGCTTTCAAGGCAGTGTGCCACGCCGTTCGGGAGGACGGCGCCTATGTGGAAGCCGGAGAAAATGACAATCTCATCGTACAAAAGCTGGTCTCTAACCCCAAGGCGCTCGGCATTTTCGGTTTCAGCTTTCTTGAACAAAACGGTGACCGTATCCAGGGCAACGCTATTGGCGGCGTGATGCCGGAATTCGACAGCATCTCGGACGGCAGCTATCCCATAGCCCGCTCGATGTATTTCTACGTCAAAAGCGCCCATGCCGTTGTTATCCCTGGCATCAAGGAATTTATTGACGCCTTTTTAGACGAAGAGGCGAGCGGAACTTACGGCTATTTGACCGATAAAGGGCTCATTCCGCTAGGTGATGAAGAGCGCGAAGCGGTGCGCGATGCGGCTCTTGCTTTGGAGCCGTTGAGCCTGCCTTAAATTTCTCGCTCTGTAGACATACAGTTAAGGTTAATCCTGCTATACTGCGCCGGCCCATTGGGCGAGGAAGTGGCGTGTGAGATTTTTCAAGCGATTTATCAAACATTATAGCTGGGCGCATATGATCGCCCTGGCTGTGCTGGTGGCATTCGTCATTTTGCGCGCCACGGATTCTCAGCCGGTTCAGCTTCTGCGCTTCAAGGTGTTTGACGGCTATCAACAGATCTCGCCGCGCGCCGACAGCAAGCAGCCTGTGGTGATTATCGATCTCGATGATGAGAGCTTGGCGGAATATGGCCAGTGGCCGTGGCCGCGGACGCTGTTGGCCAAACTGGTGTTGAAACTGAAAAAAGCCGGCGTCGTCTCGGTCGCCTACGATATTGTCTTTTCTGAGCCGGATCGTACTTCGCCCGGCCTGTTGGCAGATAGCGTGCGCGGTTTGGACAAGAAAACCAAAGAAAAGCTACGCAAGATGCCGAGCAACGACGATACCTTAGCACGCATCATGAAGGGCTATAAGGTCGTGCTCGGGCAATCGACCCAGCAGCGTGTGCTCTCGGACGAAGTGCAACGAAAATCGGTCAAAACCACCTGGGCCAATCTTAACAAGGCCGTGACTGTCAAAGGTCTGACGCCCAACAACTTTCTTTATGCCTTTCCGAGCATTGTTCGCAATATCGAAACGCTGGAAAACGCCGCGCAAGGAATTGGCGTGTTTACGTTCGTGCCGTCTGTGGACGGCATTGTCCGGCAGGTGCCGCTGGTTGTGCGGGTGGGCGAACAACTGTATCCCACACTGGCGCTTGAGCTGTACCGTGTAGCCACATCGCAGCCGACCATGGCACTTGTATATGATGCTGCCGGTATGCGCGGAGTTAATCTGAAGGGCTTGAAAGTCCCGACCGACCGCGCTGGCCAAATTTGGATGAAATTCGGCAAGCATGATCGCAGCCTCTACATTTCAGCCAGGGACGTGCTCAACGGCGCGGTCGATCCTCAGCAGTTGGCCGGCAAGCTGGCATTTCTCGGCACTTCCGCCGTCGGCCTGCTCGATATCAAGGCGACGCCTCTTGATGCCGCTATTCCTGGCGTTGAAGTGCATGCCCAGCTGCTACAGAATATCCTCGACAAGAATTACCTGACCCGGCCCAACTGGGCGATCGGCGCGGAAACCGTCGCTATGGTGGTGGTCGGGCTAATGATGGTCATGATGGTGCCGTTTTTGGGCGCTCTGTGGACACTGGTTCTTGCCATCGCGTCTATTGCTGTTCTGCTCGGCCTCTCCTGGTGGGTCTATAATGCCTTCGGCATGCTACTCGATATGATGTTCCCAGCCGTCGCCATTTTCATCGTTTCGGTGGTGCTGACTTATCTCAACTATATGCGCGAGGAGCGCGAGCGGCGCCAGGTGAGGGGGGCATTTAGCCGATATATGTCGCCCGCTTTGGTCGCCCAACTCGCTGAAGACCCGAGCCGCCTAAAGCTTGGCGGCGAGATGCGTGAGATGACGATATTGTTTGCCGATATTCGCGGTTTCACCACCATTTCCGAGCAGTTTGATGCGGAAGGTTTGACCACGTTCATCAATCGCTACCTCACACCGATGACTAATGTGATTCTCGAGCGCAAAGGCACCATCGATAAATATATGGGCGATTGCATCATGGCATTCTGGAATGCGCCGCTCGATGATCCGGAGCATGCGGCAAACGGCGTGCGCTCGGCTTTGGCGATGTTCATCGAATCCGACAAAATGAATGTTGAGCTGAAGCGCGAGGCTGAAGAAGAAGACCGGCCCTATATTCCGCTCCGCATCGGATCAGGTTTGAATACGGGTGTTATCTGCGTCGGCAATATGGGCTCCGACATGCGCTTCGATTATTCAGTGCTCGGCGATGATGTGAATCTCGGCGCCCGCCTTGAAGGACAGTCGAAGACCTATGGCGTCGATATCGTCATCGGCGAGAACACCTATGTCTATGTGGAGAATTTCGCCGTCATTCAGCTTGACCGTATTCAGGTCAAAGGCAAGACGGTGCCGGTCGATATCTATTGTGTGCTCGGCGATGAGACCGTGAACGAGACGCCTGAATTCCAGGCGCTGCGTAAACGCCACGGCGAGATGTTGAATGCCTATAAGGCGCAGGACTGGGCGGCTCAGACGCGAATCTTAAACGAGTGTCGGGACATGAGTAAGGAATACAAGCTCGATATTCTATATGACCTCTATGAGGGACGTCGCGATGATTATATTGTCAGTCCGCCTGGTGATGAATGGGATGGCGTATTCATCGCGACGAGTAAATAGCACGACAGGCGCGATCTAAACGCCGCAATTATCCAGCAAAAATTATCTGAAGCCTCAAAGGCGTTAAGAAGCGGTGCGCCGCAGTGGGCGGAAAACCTCAGCGCAAACAATGAACGTTGCTCGGGCAATATCATGCTCGCATGCGCTCACACGAGAGGTTCTGTCTTTTTAGAATTGAGGTAAATCACCAGCCGACAACAATGTCGCAAGTGTTTCCACCCGCTCGGATTTTGTTCTATTCGTAGGGCCAAGCGCGGATGAAGTTCGGGTCGCCGTCAACCGGATAGCTTGCCGTTTGCAGCGGTAGGGCCGAGACGGATGTCAGGGTCTGCATTTCCAAAGCCTCCTGGCGGGTGAGCTTATTTACCGGTGCCACCGTTGCGTCCGCAAAATCAGCCTTAGCCTCGATCTTCTCGGCCTTCGCGGGAGCTATTACGGTGGTGGCGGTTTTATCCGCTGCCGCTGCCTGTGCGGCCTGAACAGGCTTGGCAGGCCGGGGGGCTGGCGCTGTTAGCAGTTTGACGCTCGCCACCTTTTCTTCAGGTCGGACGGCTGCAATGATGGTCAGCTCAGTTGCTGCCGTTACATCATTTGCCTGTGCTTTGGCGGTCTGTTGTTGTGCATTGTCTTTTGAAATCCCGCCGGCAGAGGTGACGATCTCCTCAATTCCTTCAATCGCTTTCATTGCCGCATCATCTTGGGTCAGCGCCACCGAGGCGACCTTGGTCCTATTGCTGGCTGGCAGCGTCGCAAGGCGGGAAATAGTATCGAGATTTAATTGGCCCATGGCCGCCAACAGGCGATAGACGGCAATGCGCGCGTCATGCTGTACCGCGACCAATTGGATGCGTGCATCAAACATTTGACTCTCGGCATCGAGCACGTTGATTACGGTTTCCTTTCCGGCTTCACGCAGCTTACGTCGACCGCTGAACACTTCGGCGGCGATGTTGACGGCATTTTGCAGCAATGCCATGCGTTTGCGTGCCGTATCCAGGCCTGACCAAGCTAAACGAGTTTCTTCGGATATCTTGCGTTTGACGAAATTGCTTTGGTCAATGCTTGAAAGATAATCATGCGATGCGCGAGCCACTCCGGCGAGCGTGGCGAATCCGTTGAAGAGATCCCAGTTGGCTTGCACCTTGGCGGTATAGTCGCGCCGAGTGCCGCGCGTGGAGGCCAGATCATCTTCATAGGACCAACTCGCCTGTAGGTCGACGCTCGGATAAAAAGAGGCCTGGGCAATGCTGCGTTGTTCATTGGCGATATCAATGCGGGTTACGCTATTGCGGATTGCCGGATGTACTTCCAACGCGGTGGCAACGGCGATATCAATATTTTTGGGAACCAGGCTGAGCGGTGGCGTCGGCATGGTCATATCGCTAATCACCGGAATTTGACCGTACACCTGATTGAACCGCGTCAGCGAATCGCGCAAGGAGCCATCAAAGGCGACGCGGCGCTCTTTCGCCACCTGAAGCCGTTTCTTCGATTCCAATACATCCAGGGTAATGCCGGAGCCACGCTGCACCCGCTCATCTTCGAGCTCGAACTGACGCTGGATTGTCGCCTCATTATCGCCCGCCAATTCGATCAAGCGAAGATTGCGTAATACTTCTAGGTAGATCGAGACGCCTTCAAACAAGATGCTCTGAGTTGCTTCTTCGAGGTTGATATCGGCAGATTGCTTCGCCAAATTGGCGTTGTCATTGTTTGATTCGTTGAGAAAGCCGTTAAATATTGTTTGCGTGATGGTGACGCTGGCTTGGCGCGATTGGCCGGTGGTGAAGGGTCCTTGGGCAGGTTCTGCGGTTCTCCGGCCCGGGCTATCGATGCGCTCATAGCCAAAATCACCGGACGCGCTTACAGTCGGCAGATACTCCGCAAAGGCGGCATTGATGCCCTGTTCGCTAGAGGCGACCGCTTGGCGCGCAGCCCGAATTTGTGGATGGCTGGTCAGCAATTGTGCAGTGACTTCCTGCAATGATTGCGCATTCGCCTGTCCTCGGATTGCGAATAAGGGTGTGGTGCCGAGTAGAGCCGCACTAAAGGCTAAAACGCATAGCCGCTTTTTCATGGTGAACAGCCCGCACATTATGCCAAGAAAAAAATATCAAATTTCTAATCACCGCCAAACCCGCTCGGCTGTGATCCTGCCAAATTCTACTCACAATATCACGAGTTTATGGTTTTGCAAATTATCTCAAGCGGTTGCCTGGTTAAAATGCAACAGATTTCAGTCCTCAAAGACTTTACGCGTCTATCGATAAATTTCCCTTCGGCACGGAAATACAAGCCAGACAGGAACCTGACTCAGGCTCGGCGCCGGGTTCATTTAGATAGTCAACCTCACCTTCTTTGATGGCGGTAATGCAGGTGCCACAATTTCCGGCGCGGCAGCCGAAATCGATATCAATTTCATTTTCCTCGGCGAAATCCAATATCGAGCCGATCTCCGGGTCCCAATCGAGTGTTTTTCCCGATTTGGCAAAGACGATTTGAACTCCGGCGCTAGCCGCGGAGGCAGAGGTAGCTTCCTTATTGGCCTCGGTTTTGGTTTTCTTCACCGTTGCCGGGCCAAACGCCTCAAAATGAATGTGCTTCTCGGGCACTTTCCATTCTTCCAGAGCGGGCACGATGGTGTTCATCATCGGCGGCGGGCCGCACATATAGAAGTCGTAATTATTGGACGGCAGGATGCGCTTGAACAGGTCCACACTCACGCGCTCGGCATATTGATAGTCCTTGCCTTCCACATCCGTTTCCTGGGGACGCGAATAGCAGACGCACATATGGACATTTTCATTTTCTCGCGCGATCTGCTCGAGATGCTCTTTCATCACTTGCTCGTTGCTGTCGCGTACGCCGTAAAAGAACCAGGTCTCGCGTTTTGAGCCGCTTTCGACGATCTGGTTGAGCATGCTGAGCACAGGCGTCAGGCCGATGCCGCCACCAATCAACACCACCGGGCTCTGTTTGGTGGTGTCCATGAAGAAATGCCCGCCCGGCGCTTTGATGTCGAGAATATCGCCTTCATTCACACTGTCATGAAAATGATTGGACGATAGTCCCGGCGCTACGTCCGGCATATCCCGGGGTGCTGGCACGGCTTTGATCGAGCAGCGATAATAATCCGGATGATGCGGGCTGTCCGACAGGGAATAGCAGCGGATGACCTGCTTCTTTTGGCCGGCTATATCGAGGCCGAAGGTCAGATATTGGCCCGGCTTGAAAGGCGGCAACGGCTTACCGTCATGCGGCGAAAAATAGAAAGAGCAGATGCCGCCGCCTTCCGGCGCTTTGCGGCTAATGTTGAATTTGCGGAAGCCGTTCCATGATAATTCGTTGGTTTCACGCTCGAACCGGGTGTGGTCCATGATGCGGTCAATCTCGGCACGTAGCCTTTGCTCCTCGATCACCGCGCTTCCGCCGGCGGATGCTGAGCGCTTGACGCTATTGGCGAGCGCCATCAGCAGATAAAGCGAAAGCGCCGCCAAAAAAACTAGGGCGACTATACTAATGGCAATTTCCATCCCCTCGGACCTCCCAATAACCGCAGCTAAAACTTGCGCCTGATTTCAAAGCGCGCGCCAGCCAGATTTTCTTCTTCCATACGCCAGCCATGCATTGCATCGGCACGCAATATCCACGCTTCGTTGAGCGGGAACTGATAGCGCATACCAAGTGCATACTCATCACCCCGAGCCGCCCGACCGACCTCATTCTCACCGCCAATAACCTGGAATGCGGCTGCTTCAACCACAAGCTGGCGGTTGAGGGCAAACAAATATTCCATACCAAGTGCGCCGCCGAAGGTATTGTGGCCGCTATCGTCGAGCTTGGGGAAATTGGTCAGGCCGTCGGTCTCAAAGTTGATGCCGGTATTCTTGAGAATACCCCCGGCGCCACCGGCACGCGCCGCCGATTGCGGCCGGTCGAGCCCGACAAAGAAATTGGTATAGGGCACCCAGGTCGATGGCTTGTTGGTAATAAGCGAATTCTCGATCAGGAAAATTACACCGTCGGCCGTCTGCTGGGCGTTACCATCCGGGTCCTGGCCGGTCGAATAGACCACACGCGAGCTGTTTGAGAGCCACGCACCATAGCGCTTGGTGAAGGCCAAGGTCGCGTTGCTAAAGCTTTGGTCATCGAGCCCGGACTGGCCATCCAAATGGGCGATGCCCGCTTCCAAATAGCCTCCCATGGCTTCAATAAATGTGGCGGCGCCGTAAATATTCACATTATGGTCTGCTGCCAGCCCGTCATTATCAACAATGCCGGGATTGGTCACCTTGTCGACGCCGACGAAGAAGGTGAAATCCATGTTCGAAATATCGAGCGCTGGGCTGTTGAGCGCCGGAATGGCCACCGCAGCGCCAGTGAAGGCATCCTCAATCCAAATGCCGTTCTGGAACAGGAGCGGCATAAGGCCGAATGAAAATGGCACATCAATCGAGGAATAATTGCCACTCAAACCGGAATAGATAGCGCCGCCATCGCCCTCGAAAAAGAGCGCGTCGAGATTGCCGTCGAGCTGCAGATCGCATTCGCGGCCCGGGTCATTATTAGGTGCGTCGTCGCCGAAGAATTCACAGCGGGTAAACTCGCCCTGGCCGTCGAGCGGGCCTATAAACCAGTGAACCCGCTCCGTCGCGGTAAAGCGATAGTCGAAGTCGAGGTTGAGGCGGGTCGCTACTTGGCCGACTTCGGCGGCGCCATTGTCGTTGAACGCCATAGCCGTGCGCAAATCGCCATACACGTAGAACTGATTCCAGGTTGGATTGAGCGTGCCTAAATAGGTGCCACCCTCGGCAAATGGCCCGGTGGTATAGAGCTCGCGTCCGAGCTCGATCAAGGGGCGGGGCGTTGGAAAGGCTGATTTGCCGCCGTAAATTTGCAGCTGCGCCTCGCTGTCATAGCCCGCATCTTCATAGGTCGGATCAGACTGGAATACGCTGGCGTCATGTTCCGTCGCAGTGGCGTTGCTATCGTGGTTAATATCGTCAGCGCGTGCGGCCCCGATATTCGCGATGGTGAGCGCTCCGGCAAGCAGGGCAAGACCAAGCGCCGGTCGCCAAGAAAGGCGGTGCCGGAGGGAGGTTTGGTTATGCAGGTTTCTCGTCACAACTAACTCCCTATCTCAAATTCTACAGTGAAGGAATCAACATCCATCATCCATTCATTCATGCTGCGCTCCATTTCGGGCGTGGCGCCGACAAAGCGCATGAAATAGATCGGTTCTGCGCGGCTGCGCATTCGGATCGCCAATTTATAGGTTCCCGGCTCCGTCAACAGTTCACCCGGCACCGAATAGTTTGCATCACGCGAGCCCAGTGGCGGGATGGAACGGCCTTCCATGCGCACGAAAGGCGGATGGTTGATCACCGTCGTCGGCTGCGCTGCTGGGCGCAGGAAGGGCAGTTGGTCGACATCGAAATTGACCGGCAGATACATCTCACGGTCGGTGCCCTTGACGTTGGTGGTCAGGAACTTGGTTTGCAGATTGAACAATTGGCGGTCGTATGGAATTTTGCCGGCAAGCACATCGAGACTGTGTTGATCGGCCATGTCGCCATTGCTGTCCACATAGCCTGATTCCCAGATATTATTGCCACTGGGATCGATCAGCGCCACGTTGAGCCACAATTCCGGTTGGGCGCCGAGGGAGCCCGATGGCAAATTGTGGCCATTGTTCTTGTTGATGACCACATAGTGGAAATCGAGATCGTCACCAACCTGAAGCTCGCTCTCAAAAAACGGGCCATCAATATGGGAGCCGTTTTCCATCACGCGCTGACGAAGGGTGCGTTTTTCCTCGATTAGCTCAAGATTGTAATCGACCACGATGCGCGCTTCTTCGCGATCAAAACGATCTTCCCAAATTTCGGGGAATTCAATTTCCTCGCGCTCGCCGGCATCCACGGCTTCTTCATATTCGTCTTCCCAATCGGGGTCACCCCAGGGCGCGCGCCAATTGAATTCGAGCCATTCCTGCATGGTCCAGTTTTCGGCGTCCGGATTGTGCGGGAAAATGCCGGGATGAGCGATCGGATAGCCTGGTCCGGCGAAGGAATGATCATGCCGGGTGCGGTTCGGATTGACTGGCCGGCCATCAACCACGGCAACAGGGCCCGTTTTAAACTCGCCGGCAACGCCCGGATTGTAACTCATATGGCAATCCTGGCAGGTTACGCCTTCTTTATGTGCCGGTGAATCGCGATATTGCTCCCACACCACTTCCAGCTTGATGCCGAGATTAACCGCCACCTGATGGCAGGAGGCGCAGAATTCTGACTGCGAAAGCTGATCGAATTTGATGCCTTCGGTGTGAATTGGATTGCCGCGCTCTTCTTCGTTGGTCGCTACTTTCCACGAGCTTGCATCGGATACCACTTCCTCGACGCCGTCGCCGCCGATATTGCCATATACGGGCTCGAAGATTGTGCCCGGAACGATACGCCGTTCACCGTTCGAGCGTCCGTCGGCCTCGCTCACGCGGTGGCAGGTAATGCAGGTAACGCCTTCGCGCGAGACCTGGCTGCGCTCCCAAATCGGCATTTCGCGGGGCTCGCCCATCGCCGTGCCAGCACTGATATGGCAGCGCACGCAAAACGCTCCGATGGTCGGCGCCAGCGAATTGATGGCGTTCTCGAATTTATGAAACATTGGCGAGATGGCGGAATAGGCGTGATTGGAAGACGCCCATTCACGGTAGATATCCTCATGGCAGGATTTGCACTTTGAAGCGCTCGGGAAGAGGTTTTCATCCAGCGTTGCGGCGTGGATGTCTTCCACGTTCGCCTCATCTGCGGCGTTGGCGGGGGGTGCCTGCCAAGCCAAAGCGGCAAGGATGCCGAGCGCGGCCAGAGCCGCGATGCCGCAGTGGCGGCGCCATTTAATCCTCATGTGCTGCCTCATCATCTTTCATCATCTGTAAATCAAAACCAGGGTCCGCGTGATACACGTGGCAAAGCTGGCAGTCCTGTTGGACCTGCCCTTCACTATGACACTGCGCGCAGGTTTCCTGGTCTATAGGAGAAAAGTTGCTTTCGAAGTGATACGGATCACGCTGCTCGAAAGCTTCCCGGTAGGGCGCTTCTTCATTAACCTTATGACAGGTCCGGCAACCGCTTTCCGGGTCCATCATATTGACGCCCGCTGGATCCAAAAGCGTGATATGCGCGCCGTGCGAATAGGTCGTATAGGGTCTAGCATTACTCGGCCGGTAGCGCCATTCAGCTTGTAACGTGCCGCCATCCGTCGCGTCATCCCCTGCAGTACCGCCTGCCGCATCGCCCGTCCCGTTACCCGTCTCGGATATGGCATGGCATTTGGTGCAGGCGCCAATCCCCTCCTTGGGGCTCAAAATGGCTTCATGCATGGCTTCCGTGGCATCCGCATTGTCGTCATCTTCATCCACCTTGGTATTGAGGGCGAAGTTAACCCAGCCCTTGGCAACAGCGTCGCCGTGGCCAATCGGGGCATAGCGCAGCTCAAGCGCATCCCCATGCCAGCCGCCCAGCGCATTGTCCGCCGGTGCTTCATATTCAATATTGGCCGCCCAGGCGCAGGCCACGCGTTTGACCAGCTCAGCGTTCAGACCCGAGAGCAGTATCGGCGACACCTCCTTGCCGGCATGTTCATCGACCAGCTCAGCAAGTGGCGCCGGCCCTTCTTCGATCAGGCGTAGGATGAATTCCTGCATGGGCTCGCTATAGCTTTCCACGTCATCCGCCGCCATACCGAGCAGAAAGGCGCTGATCGGATCGCCTTCTTCGAGCGAGACGGCCTCATATTCTTCTTCTTCGATTTCTGCCAGCTCGACCTCATCGCCGGACTCTAAAGCCTCGGTGATTTCCGCCATATTGTCGCGCACCATTTCCCAGGTCTCCAGCGTCGGGCCGCAGGCTTCCATGACGGCGTCGCCGTCGATCATGTTTTCCTCAAATTCCGGCAGACGCAGGACCACCAGTTCACGCTCCTTAATAACGTTGGTGTGGCACTGGGCGCATGTCTGGTCGAAGCCCGCCGGCTCAACCGCGCGCGCTGCGGTATCGACTGCATGACAGGAGGTACAATCTTCTGGCGCGCGTTTGGTAAAGCGCTGGTCGGCAAAATGTTTGGACAGATGCGACACATGATCAAACTGGATGGAGGTCCGCCGATCATGCGGGAAGGTGGCGGAAAATTGCGGATGGTCTGCGGAAAAGCTTTCTATCTCTTTTTCATGACAGACACTGCATTGGGTGTCCGACATGAGTTTTATATTCGCGTCCTCGCCCTTGTGCTCCGTGTGGCACATGACGCATTCGGTCGCCTGCGCTTTTGCCGCAAATTTGGCGTTGTGGCCAAGTCGTGCATCGCCGCCAAAGGTATGGCAATCGAGACATTGCTCGGTCATATCGTCTTCGTGGAAGGCGGCCAGAAACCAGTCTCCGGCATCTTCATCATGCGCACTATGGCAGGATGTACAGCCTGTCGCGGAGGTGAAATTGGCATGCCCGCCGGTGAGATCGCCAGCTTGAATAACGGCATCACGCGCTTTGCCATCGCCGCCCAGGGTAAGCATGACAGCAATGATCGCGATCACCAGGGCGAAGGCGCTCGCCGCCAATATGGCGCGCTGGCTTCGCAGCGAGCGGCGCGGCCGGCAAGGCGGGTGGGTGTTACAGCACGAGCCGTCGGGATTCGGACCATTTTCGCACGGGCCACCGGCGATGCTTGAGCGCCGGCATTCCCAGCGTTCGCCCACCTTGGCCGGGCGGCATTCGCTCATGCCACCGCAACGCCCTGATACATGTGGGCCGAATTCGCACGGCTTGCCCCAGGTCGCGCCGCGCCCGCAGCGGAATTTTTTGTTTGGCCGCTCATAGCGGCTGGAGTCGTGCTTAAATTTATTTGGATCCATCATAGCGCGTACACATTCACGACAATGACATGCCAAAACATCAGCCCGAGCAATGCGGCGGCCAGCGGCAAATGCAGCAGCAGCCAATTTTTCATCATGCTCTGGCAGGCGTAGTGGACGTCGATCTTGGACTTCAACTGCGCCAATTCATCGATACGGTCGAGATAGACGCGTTCACTATCATTCAAATAGCGATCCACCGTGCGGTACTGGTTGCGCAGCCAATGCTGGCCGGCGTTGCCGCCAAGGGCATTGTTGAAGAAGAAGCGCGGGCGGCGGAAATACCAGGTCAGGGTTTCGAGAAAGTGGCGCGCCAACGTATCGCTGCCTGTTTCTTCGGTGCAGGCGCGAATCTCAGCCTCGGCTTTCGCTCTGATCTCAGCCAGCTCGCCCGGGATGCGTTCATAAATAATTTCATAGTCTGTTTGCACCAGGCGGCGCGGGTTAATGCGCTGTACCGCATAGCCAAAGATTCCGCTCAACGAGACCAGATAAAATACTAGGGCAAGCGCCTGTTCATATCCGCCGGAGGGCCAAATGGAGCCGGTATGAATAAAAAAAAGAACCACCGCCATGACGCCACCGACAACATGAATGGCGAGCCAATAGGCGGAGCGCACGAACGGCACCATGGCAAGTTTCTTCCGCGCGTTAAACAGCGCCAGCATAAGAATGATGCCAAACAGGGTATAGCCGGTAACGAATTCCGCGCGTTGCAAGGCGAGGTCGGCGAGATAGGTGTAGATGCCGAGTATGACCAGTCCGGTTATGGCGAGCGCCCACAATAGAGCGTAGCGGGTGGCAATCGGGCTCATGTAGCGACGCCTCCGGATCCGAACGTCTCGTCGCTCTGAAAATTAACCCGCTTAAGCGCATCATGCGGGCAGGCGCGTACGCAAGCCGGGCCCCCAGGGTTGGTTTCACAGAGATCGCACTTGGTCGCCTTCACAATCGGTTTCTGGCTGTCCGGGTCGCGCAGCATCTTGCCGTCG
>Ga0209403_10002697_pt1 | contig 20862 bp, 19 predicted proteins | sample ArcticOcean_MG_C_8_FD_187440 | JGI IMG/M metagenome (GOLD analysis project Ga0209403, IMG submission 187440) | Marine microbial communities from western Arctic Ocean - ArcticOcean_MG_CB11_86 (SPAdes) (version 2) | ecosystem: Environmental > Aquatic > Marine > Oceanic | place: Arctic Ocean... | reverse complement strand
CACCTTGCCTATGCGATGTCCTCGGTAATGTGGGCAGAACGGTCTGAAGGAGTAGCTCCTCCCGGTGTCCCGCTTGAAGAACTGGTAGTTTTGCCCGGCACCCCTGTTATCAAGGACGGCTACATAACGCCATCGAACGCACCGGGCTTCGGTTTCGAATTCGATCTCGACTGGATAGAGCAAAGAGCGACATAACAGATCGAAAGTCGTGCCCTGAATCCGGAACATTGCACTTCGTCCGTTGGGCGGGAGTAGTATGGCGCACATGCCATTTTCCGATAGCGTTATCGCCCCGAGCGCCGCTGCTTGAGCGAGGTTCCAGGAACACCATCACAGCCGACTGACCAGCCGTTAATATCCGACACCTATAAATGGAAGGCTTTCACGGCCATCGGTATTTCGTTTGTCACAATGGTGGCAAGCCAGTCGATGGTTTTCGTCGCTCTCTCGCAGATAGCCGAAGATTTTAACGTCACGCTGCGATTGGTCTCGTGGGTGGTCATCGCACAGGGCCTTACGATCAGCGCGCTCATGATGCCGATGGGGCGACTGGCCGACATTATCGGCCGAAAGAAAGTTCACCTGATCGGATTGACGCTGTTCGCAAGCGGATCGATATTCACTGCGGTCGTTCCCACCGGGAGCGCAACGGTATTCTCTCTGATCATCCCCGGTTTTGGGCTTTTGATTATGGCCAGAGTACTCGCAGCGATGGGTAACTCGATGGCGCAATCCGTCGGAACAGCAATGGTAATTTCGGTGTTCCCCGATCGCGAGCGCGGAAAGGCGATTGGCAGCCAGACGACTGCAGTAGCCATCGGTGGGGCATCGGGTCCGATCGTCGCAGGAATAATGCTCCAGTTCTTGCCGTGGCAGGCAATGTTCTGGGTGTTGACTGTTCCCATCGTAATAGCGTTCGTCGTCGGTTATTTCATACTCGACGAAAAGATTGTGAGTCAGCAGCGCCTAGGCAAACGCCAATCGTACGACTGGCTGGGCGCCATACTTTCGAGTTTGACGATCATTGTTGGCGTGATTCTCATAAACAACCCGTTCGGCGTATCCATCGTTTCTCCATTGATCCTCGGCGGCGCCGCTACAACTGCGGCATTGCTCGGTTTATTCATTTGGTGGGAACTGAAGATAAAATCGCCAATGCTTGAGCTTCGCATGTTCAAGAATCTCGTGTTCAGCATGGCCGTGGCCGCCCGGTTGCTGGGATTCCTTGGCACGACGACCGTGCGATTCCTGATGCCCATCTACCTAATTAGCCTGCGAGATATCGGAGAGGCCGCGGCGGGTGGGGCACTGTTCCTCGTGTCATTGGGCATGGGTATCGCCGCGCAGAGTGCAGGCCGACTTGGCGACAGGTTTGGAGAGCGACCATTCGCCGTCTTTGGCTTTGTCATTCTGGTCGGCACTTCGCTTAGTTTCGCTGCGTTCACTTCAGATACGGCAATGTGGATGATCTTGGTAGTGCTCACTGTCAGCGGACTTGCGATGGGTCTCTGGAACGTGCCCAACAACAGCATCATCATGGGTGCGGTCCCGAAAGAGTCTTTTGGAATCGTAGGTGCGTTTACAAACCTGACACGGAACGTCGGGAACGTCGCAGGACAGGCGATCGCCTCAGCTGTTGTCGTGGGAGTCATGGTTGCGGACGGTTTCGATGTCCCGCTGGGCGAGATTACGGGCGATAGGGCTGCAAGCGAATCGTTCATGAACGGCTGGCGCTTTGCGTATATTCTCGTGACCACGTTCTCGGTACTCGGGTTGATTTTGTCGATTCTGACCAAGCCAAAACACGCAGATCAAGATGCCTGAGTGGCCGGCCTCGTGAATTACCATTCAATGCTTGTTTCGCTTAACTGTGATGGATCATACGTATGTTGTTTTGACTGCCGCCGCGCCCTTTTTCGTTGAGATGAATCTAAGCCGTAGGCGGTAGCCGCCGCAGGCGACAATTGGATCTCGCTGCGGATACATTGGTTATCGGATTACGGTAAGTTTCCAATCTGAAAATAGGGACAAATACACCAAGTTGTTTAATATGCGGACCAGAATCTGGTTTACTGATTTACGTGATGGGCGAGTAATACGACGTGCACTGAAAACGGCACTTTTTGTGGGTACTCTGCCGGTTGCTATTACACAGGGCGCTTCGATCATCGCTGGCGAGTGGACTTCACGGATGATGTGGCAAATACCGCTCACCGTGATGGTGCCGTTCACCGTTTCATTGCTTACCAGCGCCACCGTCGTTGGCTCAGCCCGCCGAGCGAATGCATCTGCACACAGTCGACTCCGCGATCAGTTAGAAGCAATCAACAAATTCCCGAACCTCAACCCGAACCCCGTGCTTCGTATTTCGTTCCACGGCATTCTCCTGTACTCCAACTCTGCCAGCCAGGCCATCACATCATCGCTTGGTCTGTCGAACGACGAAAAACTGCCCGATCAGCTGTTTGAGAACCTGATGACGGAAGCCGACAGAGAAATGGCCGGTTCTTTCGATATTGTCGCGGGAACAAAGACATTCTCACTGTTGCCAGTGATGTTCAAAGATCAGGGTTTTATCAACGTCTACGGCACAGATGTGACAGCGATGAAGGTACTCAATAAGTTCCCCGACCTGAACCCGAACCCAGTGATGAAAATGACCGGTGATGGCACGCTCGACTACGCAAACGAAGCTGCAGGTCTGGTAATCAAGGCGCACGGAACCAGAGTTGGCGACAAACTCAGTCACGAAATCATCGGCTTGATAGAGGATGTCTGTAACAACGTCACCTATGAACCGCTATTGGTCAGCGGAAGCGGTCGAACATTCTCGCTGCTGCCGGTCTACACTCCCGAGTTTGAGATAATTAACATCTACGGTTCGGACATCACTGCCCGGATCGCAATGAACAAGTTCCCCGACCAGAACCCTAACCCCGTTCTGAGAATTGCTGAGGGCGGGATTCTTGAGCACGCCAACCCCGCCAGCGAGCTTGTTTGCAAGGCGATCGGTGCCGAAACTGGAGAGAAAATACCCGCCGAAATGATGCAGAAATTTTCTCGGATTGCTGCTGCTGGCACCTCAGAAATAATCGAAGTTGAAGCAGACGATCGCGTCTACTCGCTGTTGATTATCGAAGTGTTCGAGTTCAACTGTATCAACATTTACGGCACCGATATCACCGCCATGAAGGCGCTGAACAAGTTCCCCGACTTGAACCCGAATCCCGTGATGCGCATGTCGCCAGACGGAAAACTCGAATACTCCAACTCAGCCGGATCACCGGTCGTGCTGGCCATGGGCATGGAAGTTGGAGACATGTTCAGCTCCGAAATGCAGGAGAAGATTAGCGCACTGCGTTCAGGCACCTCCTCCGATCCGTTGGAAGTTAGCGGAGAGGGCAGGACATACTCGCTGGCGCCAGTTCACACGCGTGAACTCGATATCACCAACATTTACGGCGATGACATCACTGCTCGCATTGCCATGAACAAGTTCCCCGACCAGAACCCGAACCCGGTGCTGCGTATTACCGGCGATCAGGTGGTCGAATACGCCAATCCGGCCAGCGAGCTAACTCTGCAGGCAATCGGGGTTGAAGTAGGTGAGAAACTACCGGACAACTTTTTCGAAAAGATCAAAGCAATTTCAGACTCAGGATCATCGGAATCTGTTGAGGTATCGGTCAAAAATCGAACGTTTTCACTGCTAGTCGTAGGGGTGTTCGAATTCGGGTTTATCAATCTGTACGGAACCGAAATCACAGCCTCTCTCGAACTCGAAAAAGAGCACGCAGAAAACGAACTTCTGTTGTTGAACATTCTGCCAGCCGCAATTGCAGATCGATTGAAGCAGGGTGAAGGGCTGATTGCCGACAAGTTTGACGATATGAGCGTGCTCTTTGCCGATGTAGTCGGTTTCACACAAATGTCGAAAGGCATGAGCCCGTCCGATCTGGTCGAGATGCTCAACACCGTATTCTCGCTATTCGACAATATTGCCGATAAATACAAATTGGAAAAGATCAAGACGATCGGCGATGCCTACATGGTCGCCGGTGGACTCGGTACCGACGGCGATGGTCATGTAGAGGCCATGGCCTCTACATGACCATCGAAATGCTCGTGCTTCTTGAGGGCTACCGCAACGACACTGGACTCGATATCCAAATACGAATCGGAATGTACACTGGTCCTGCAGTCGCGGGAGTCGTAGGCCTCAAAAAGTTCATATACGACCTCTAGGGCGACACAGTCAACATGGCAAGTCGGATGGAATCAACCGGTGTTCCGAATCGAATTCAGGTACTCGAGTCGACACGGGCGAAACTCACTCACTCGAAGAACGTGGCATAGTCGACATCAAAGGGATCGGGTCGCTGACCACTTACTTCCTCAATAAACGACTTGACCCGGGCGAAAACGCCGCAATCGCAACGACGCAGGAAAAACAGGCGACTTCGTAGCGTGATAAATCTGTTAATTCTTGGCTCAGGCGGTCAGACTCCCAACTTCGATAAGCGAGACCTCACCATGTCGACATGAAGATCGATTCCCTCGAAATATTCCACGTAGCGATGCCACTGATCTACCCGTGGCGAACGGCGTATGGTGCCGACTACGACATCCACTCCGTACTGGTGAAAGCAACCAGTGGAGATCACTTCGCGTGGGCAGAATCGACACCGATGGAGAAGCCCGCGTACAGTCCCGAAGGGGCAGGGAGCGTATACCTGAACGTATCGGAGTACTTCGCCCCCATGGTGGTTGGTGGCGTGTTCGATTCGGCGAGTGAAGTGACCGACACTCTTTCTTTATTCAAAGGCAATCCGTTCGCAAAAGCGGCGCTCGAAATCGCCTGGTGGAACCTGGAATCGAAGATCACAAACACCCCGCTCCACAAGCTACTCGGTGGTGAGACCAGGGAAGTTCAAGCCGGTGCCGACTTTGGTATTCAAGATTCGTTCGACATGCTGCTCGGGAACATCCAAACGGCAATCGACACCGGGTTCCCACGAGTGAAACTCAAGGTAGCTCGGGAATGGGACGTCGAGATGCTACGAGCAGTTCGATCTGCGTTTCCGAACGAGAAATTCCACATTGATTGCAACTCCGGCTACACCCTCGACGATCTGGATATGTTCAAAGAGATCGATAAATTCAATCTTGAATTTATCGAGCAGCCACTGGCAAACGACGACATCATCGATCACGCCGAACTGGCTCGGTACATCGATACACCGATATGCCTCGACGAATCGGTCACCAGCCCGAGAGTCGTTGAGCAGGCGCTGAAGATCGACGCCTGTAAATTCGTCAACATCAAACCGGGTCGGGTAGGCGGGCTAACCAACGCGGTCAGGATCCACGACATCTGCCAGGACGCAGGTGTTCCTGTCTGGGTCGGCGGCATGCTCGAAAGTGCAGTCGGATCTGCGGTTTGTGTCGAACTCGCAACCCTCCCGAACTTCGTCTACCCCGGCGATCTGTTTCCTTCCTCTCGCTTCTACACACGTGACCTTGGGCAACCTGAAGTTGTGCTCACCGAGCACCAAACCATGCTGCCGTACGAAAAAGGTCTACCCGAGCCGGATCCAGAGTTGTTGGAGAAATTCACCCGACAACGAACGCTCATCACCCCTGCGGAATAAACAGGTATCTGTTCGTGCCTGCACCCCGGTGTATGCATCGCATAGCGAAACACATTCGCAAAACTTCACAGGTATGGTTCAAAGGATCGCTGACTCCTCTAAATCGAGATCTCGTCATTGATTGGGTTGGGAGATAATTCGTTGAATGCAGCAGAACTATTCGTGCAGTGCCTGGAAAACGAAGGCGTCACTCGGGTGTTCGGTGTGCCCGGTGAAGAAAACGCAGAACTGATGATGGCGCTTGACGCCTCTTCAATAGAGTTCGTGCTCACTCGTCACGAACAGGGTGCGGCATTCATGGCGGAAGTCCACGGGCGTCTGGCAGGCGAACCTGGAGTGTGCCTCGACCACACTCGGACCCGGTGCTGCGAACCTCGTTACCGGCGTGGCAAACGCCAACATGGACCGTGTTCCGCTTATTGCAATAACCGGCCAGGCGGGAATCGAACGCTGGCATAAAGAAAGCCACCAGGCGATGGACGTCGTCGGTATGTTCAAGCCGATCACAAAGTGGGCTTCAACGATTCTGACACCCCACAACGTTCCGGAAGTAGTGCACAAGGCGTTCAAGTTGGCCACTGCCGAGAAGTCGGGCGCGTGCCACATCGAGCTTCCGGAAGACGTGGCTCGTATGCCGTCAGACGACCTCGATCCGAGCCAGAAGTCACGGCCCACCCGTCCTGTGCCAGATCAAGACGTTATTTTTGATGCACTTCAGATGATCCGGTCGGCGAAAAGCCCCGTGATTCTCGCTGGCAACGGGGTGATCAGGCTCGGAGCTTCGGCAGAACTCAGAAAATTTGCCGAAACGACCGGAATCGGCGTGATCAACACTTTCATGGCGAAAGGGGTGATAAATCAAGATTCGGTTTACTCGCTCTTCACCATCGGACTGCAGGCGAGAGATCTCGTATTCCGCGCCATCTACGAATCCGACCTTGTGGTCACTATCGGTTACGACATGGCCGAGTATGCACCTAACATGTGGAATCCTGACCGTGAAAAGAAAATTATTCACCTCGATTTCGTGCCCGCTGAAGTCGACGAAAACTATCGTGTCGAAGTCGAAGTTGTCGGCGATCTAGCCCACGCACTTCAGATGCTCAATGACGGTGTACACGATAACCCGTTTGAGATCGATCCCACGCGACAACATGCGGTCCGACACGAGATGATGCAGGAAATCTCTGCACATGAGGATGACGACACCAAGGGCCCAATGCGACCACAAAAAGTGTTGGCCGATGTTCGCGCCGCGCTTGGACCAAGCGACGTTTTGCTGTCCGACGTCGGTGCACACAAAATGTGGATCGCCCGCCACTACCAGTGTTACGAGCCAAACACCTGTCTGATCCCGAACGGATTTGCCTCAATGGGATTCGCTTTACCCGGCACTATCAGCGCGGCGATGACCAAGTTCCGACCGAAAGGTAATGGCAATTGCCGGTGACGGTGGTTTCCTGATGAATGTTCAGGAAATGGAAACCGCCCGCCGACTCAATTCCGACATCGTCGTTATGGTCTGGGAAGACGGAGGCTACGGGCTGATCGAGTGGAAGCAGGACAACACGTACGACCGTCACACGGATCTGTCGTTTGGGAATCCAGACTGGGGCAAACTGGCCGAATCGTTTGGCTGGAGTTTCGATTACGTCGATGAGTCGGTTACGCTACTCGATGTAATCAAGAATTCCCTTGAAACGGCGGGCCCCTCGCTTATCGTTGTTCCTATCGACTACCGAGAAAATGCCATTCTCACCAAACGCCTCGGTGAAATCACGATGGGCCTGGAAATCGTGTACCGACTGAAGCGTTTCGCAACTTTCATGCCCTTTCTTCCGATAGGCTGTCGCACCTCAGAGGTATTCAAACAGTGAAACACTGCGGAAAAGGAACAGGCACGAATGGCTGATGCGCGACCGAATGTGATCGTATATCTGACGGATGATCAGGGCTACGGTGACCTGTCGTGCATGGGCGCAACCGACTTTCGAACGCCCACTCTCGATCGCATGGCGGCTAACGGTGTCAGGTTCACCAACTGGTATTCGAACAGCCCTGTCTGTTCTCCCTCCCGAGCAGCCCTGCTCTCAGGCAGGTACCCGGGCAATGCAGGCGTGCGGTCCATTCTGCGTGGTCATCGCACAGCCACCGGCCTTCCAGCAACCACTCCAACTCTCGCAACGATGCTCAAGAAAGAGGGCTACCAAACTGCCCTCACCGGCAAGTGGCATCTAGGTCTTGCTGAACAATCACGACCCAGCGCGCACGGCTTCGACAAGACTTTCGGGTTCATGGCGGGCTGCATCGATTTCTACTCGCATATCTACTACTGGGGAGCAAACCGTCCCGGTCCTAGCTTGAACCCAACTCACGACCTCTGGGAAGACAACGAGGAAATCTGGCGAAACGGCGAGTACTTCACCGAACTGATCGCCAAAAAAGCGGTCGAATATATCCGTGAAATGAGCAAGTCCGACAAGCCCTTCTTCCTCTACGTGCCGTTCAACGCACCTCACTACCCGATGCACGCTCCGCAGGAGTACATGGACCGCTTCGCCGACCTGCCGTGGGACCGACAGGTGATGGCCGCCATGATCAGTGCAGTTGACGATGCGATAGCGGTGATTCAAGACGAACTCGAACGACTTGGCGAGTCAGAAAACACTCTTTCAGTATTCACTTCAGACAATGGCCCCTCCCGGGAGTCACGAAACTGGCTCGACGGTAGCCAGGATCCTTACTACGGCGGAACTGCAGGCGGCCTGAAGGGGCACAAGTTCAGCCTGTTCGACGGCGGAATCAAAGAGCCAGCGATCATACACTGGCCAGCGCACATCCAAGTAGGGCAGGTGAGTGACCAATCGTGCGCTTCGATGGACATCGTCCCGACCGTACTTGAAGCGATTGGCGTCGACGCAGGCCAGTACGAGATCGATGGAACGAGCCTGCTTTCTCACGTCGCCGATGGCAAAGACATCACTGAGCGCGCTATCTTCTGGGAGATGGACGGACAGGCAGCCGTAAGGCGAGGCAAGTGGAAGCTCGTCCTGAACGGTCAGCTTGTCGAACACACAGAACCAATAGCCGAGGTTCACCTATCCGATGTCGAAAACGACCCCGCCGAATCGGTGAACCTCGCGGACTCAGAACCCGAAATTACTGCTGAACTAAAGAAACTCGCAGAAGAATGGCGCGCCGGTATCGAGGCTCGATTCGAAGCCGACTACGCGGGTGCCGACTACGAGTATGTCGTACACGGAATGGTCTAGAAAAAGGATTTCAAGAGTGGTTTACGACAAAGCAGGAATTCACGATTCGATCAAAGGGCAGGCGCACTGGCCGGAGACCGATGAAACTCCGACGCTGACCCTGTTTCTGAATAATCTGGAAGACCGTTCACTCAGGCGTGTAAAACAACTCGGGGTTATTGGCATCAGCATGGCACACCTCGACACGGGTGGACTCGAAACGTGGACAGACGAAAATCTCAAGCGCCATATCGACCGCGTTGCCGAAGCTGATCTCGAACTGCGAAACATCATGTTCGATCCGGGTGAACGCATCATCTTTGCCCAGCCCGGTCGAGACGAGGATATCGAGACCGTTATCAAGGCAATTCAAGTTGCCGGTCGTCAGGGTCTTCCCGTTATGGAGTACAACTTCTACGCCCACCGCATTGTCGAGGGATACAAGGTGGTGCCGGGTCGAGGTGGATCGGGGCTGATGGATTTCAACAACGACCGAATAAAAGACCTGCCCCCGCTTACTGGCAAGACAGCCCACTCGCTGGATGAGATGTGGGACAACGTCACCTACTACCTCAAAGCCGTCATACCGGTTGCTGAGGAGGTAAACGTGCGACTCGCACTGCACCCCAACGATCCGCCAGCACCGATCAGCCGGGGTAGTGGCCAGATCATGAGCACCGTCGAGGGCTGGAAGCGCCTTGCCGATATTGTGCCAAGTCCGTACAACGGCATCACGTTTGACTGCGGTATGACTCGAGAACTGGGACACGATCCAGTAGAGGTATGCAAGTACTTCGGGGAACGTGACCAGATAAACCACGTCCACTTCCGCAACGTCGTTACCCGAACTCCGAATCTTGACTACACAGAGGTCTGGGTCGATGAAGGGCAGGTCGACATGTTCGCCGTTATGAGCGAACTTGTCAGACAGAAATACCCGCGCCTTATTTACCCGGAACACCCGCCGAAAAACGACTCTGACACCGAATTTCCGTTCGATGGAATATCTGCAACCACCTACACCGGCTTTGCCTACACAGTCGGCTACGCCAGGGCGATGATGCAGGCTGGACTCGCCACCCAAGCAGCTAGAAACTGAAAAACTGAGGAGAATCTTCAATGGTTATGGACGCCCCTTTGAACTTACGAATAACACGCCACGCCGAAATCATGGGCAGGCACGACCCGAGTGAAGGCTGGGCCGAACGGGTTACAGAAGACGGTCGCAACAGATCTGTCTGGATTTCAGGTCCTCCAGGAACACCGCCAGATCCTCACATTCACCCCGACTTCAACGAGTGGTGGATTGCTCTCGACGGCCACACGCAGTGGCAGATTGGCCAGTACGAGCCTGTGCTCTCCGACTGGGGCGACATCATCATGGCTCCGGCCGGTTATGCCCACGATATTCGACCAAAAGGGGACGTGCAGTCGATTCGATTTGGGGTTACGCATCCGAACAGCAACCACAACATCAAGGGTGTTCCGCCTGCCCGATTCATCCCTGTCGATGAAGGCCAGACCAACCCGAATCTAATCCACACGAAACTTGCTTCACTCGTCGAACGCAACGGCACATCGTCCAACTGGGTAGAAGTAACGGTTTCCGACAATCGGAACTACGCCACGTACACCCATGAGCTTTCTGGAACCGCTTCGGAGCCAACGTCGCACGCCGACGAAAGCCGCTGGTGGGTCGTGCTGCAGGGCCAGATCGAGTGGTCGATTGACGGTGAGGATTCTGTGTCAGCCGGAGCGGGTGATGTGGTGTTCATCGAGCAGGGCAAAACCTACTCGATGACGACAGTTGGCGACGAACCGTCAATTCGCATCACCATCGCAGCGCCAGAAGTGTAGTCGTTCACAGGTGGGAACTGCCGCGGAGTCCGTCATCCTGAACTAGATTCAGGACCTTGAACTTCCGGCAACCCACCCGCAGCGCGCCCAACAGCCGAAGATCCCTCCACAGGAGTCGGGATGTCGGGCATCGGCTGAGATGACGATCGTGGCCGATTTGTGATTGCGGTAGATAGCCACCAATAACAAAATTCGATCAGTGCAAGCAGGTGCGTTGTAGCAACTGCTGATGCAATACTGAACCCGCTCTTGAAACCCGATCAGTGAAAGGCCCGCCCATTGCCGTCAGAACAGATCCAGCTTGAAGACAACCTCATCCTACGGTCCGCAACGCCCGACGACGCCGAGCAGGTCATTGCGCTGAACCGACTCGTCCACGGGGATCAAGAAAAGAACGAGCTAAACGAAGAAATAGCGATTTGGACCACCGATCTGATAGCGGGCTACAACAAAGCGATCAGTCCATCAGATTTCACCATTGTCGAGGACACTTCCACAGGCAATATCGTGTCCACTATCTGCCTCATGTCCCAGACCTGGAACATCGGAGGTATCGACACTCCAATGGGCATGCCTGAACTCGTTGGGACACACCCCGACTACCGGCGGCGCGGACTCGTTCGCAAGCAGTTCGATCTCATGCACAAGTGGTCGGCGGACCGCGGCCAGTTGTTCAACACGATCATGGGCATCCCGAACTACTATCGCCAGTTTGGATACGAGTACGCCATCAACGCATATGGCGGGAGTACGACCACGCTGGAGCTACTCAAACAGGTGTCTCTAAAAAACGACGAGCAGGTGCCGTTTACGGCTCGAGACGCCGAACGATCTGATGCTAAGTTCATCTCAGATACCTATAAAAACGTCCATGAGAGAGGCTTCATTACCGTAAATCGAACACCTCAAATAATCGAAAACGAGTTGTTCGAACGGACTGAGGGCAGCGTGTGGAATTGGCGGGCTCGAATTCTGGAAAAAGAGGGAAAGCCAGTCGGCGTATACATGTATGCCCTCGAGAAAAAGGGCGAAAAGGGATTTCGTGTAGACGTATTCGAGATCGACTCATCGGTTAACTGGCTAGATGCCTCGAAGTCGATGCTGATCGACCTACAGAGTCTCGGGAAACAATTCAATTCCGAAAGCAAAATCAAAGCTGAACTGTTCGAATTCTCATTCGGCCAGAGTCATCCGATCTATCGCATCTACAAAGAACCACTAGGCCCGGAGAATAAGCCGTACGCCTGGTACGTCCGAGTTGGTGATATGGCGAAATTGCTGAAGCATCTCTCACCGTTGTTCGAAAAACGACTCGCCGACTCCGAACTGCGAGGCTGGTCAGGAGACGCCAAAATTTCGTTCTACAACGATGGCGTCAGCATGTCGTTCGAATCGGGAAAACTGATATCGGTCGAATCAACCGGATTCATTGAGCGCAGCGACGCGGTTGCACACTATCCCGATCTAACTTTCCTGCAGGCACTGTTCGGCAATCGATCGTTCAGTCAACTCAGCGAAATACACAACGACTGCTCTGCAAAAGATCACGCAATGGGCACACTTCAGGACACCCTGTTTGGCGGTCCGATGACGTCCGCCGTGCTTCAGGTCAGTTAAGCGGGCTCACACGTACATCACGTCATTTGATTTCGTGAACCAGCACCCACCCGCAGAATTAAGTAATGACATCTGAGGGCTGGTCGTCACAGCGACTATTTCGTCCGTTTATTCGGGCTTCACTGGTCATCGCCATTGTGCTGGGATTTTCTACCGGTGCTGCAATTCTGATCATGCCGTTACTGGGCATGGACCGTAGCCTCACATAGGTCACGCACGCACAGTCGCACGGCATAGCTCAACTATTTGGCTGGGCTGGTTTTTGTTATGGGCTTCGCCTACCACGTCGTTCCTCGGTTCTTCAGCAGCTCCATACGGTACCCGCACCCTCAGAAGCTCAGCATGTGGTTTGTTATTGCTGGATTGGTCTTACGTTTTTCAGGTCAGAGCATGTACAAAACCTCACTTGCCGATCCCCTGGTAGCAACCGGCGGAGTCGCACTGTTCGTGGAGATGTTGATATTTAGCTGGACATTGCTGGACGTCGTACGTAAATCACCGAAGAAAACGGGGCCAGCCGAAATCTGGATATTGAGCGGAATTCTCTGGGCGGTCGTCAGCGGGACCCTTCATCTCGCAATCACGCTGCGGCATGGCAATCGACAGTGCACCGCTGGCAAACGGCCATTGGAGTGAAGCACTGATCTACGTTGCCCTGTTCGGGTTTATTGGTAGCTTCATATTTGGTGTTTCAGCCAGGGCGATTCGAGGATTCCTGCTGCTGAAACCGATGCATGAAACGATCAATATCGTGGCGCTCTGGCTCGTCCAGATTGGTCTCACGATTCTAGTTATCGGCGATTTGCTGATCTCAATCAAGATGTTGCTTCAGCTGGGCTCATCCTCAGTGCCGTTGGAGTCGCTCTATACGTGTACGCCCTCCGGATTCTCGAACCGTCTAGCGGACAGGCACGCCGGTTCGCAGTTGGCTACGAGCGATACGGCTGGCTCGTTCGGACTGCCTACGGCTGGCTCGCTGTTGGTTGCGTAATGCTGATAGTTTCCGCACTCGACTCGGCTGGTGTAACCGACGTGATGCCGCCTGAAGTCTCGCTCCCGGTGAGGCATGTGTTTACGCTCGGATTCGTGACGACGTTGCTCTTTGGGGTTGCATCGAGGTTCATTCCGATCTTCGAAGGATCTGATATTCTCCACCCGCGCCTAATAGACGCCGCCTTCGTGTCCGTGACCCTCAGCGTTGTGCTTCGAGTAGCTTTCGGTTTCTCGGTTTCTGAGATTGGCGGAAGAGCACTGGGAGCATCGGGCGGAATCGGATTTATCGGCATCATCCTGTTTGCAATAGTGGCTTTTCAGGCAATGACCCCGTCGGCCCGGGCGTCATACGCAAAGAGGGCAGCAACGTTCGGGTAGATCAGGTTTGAAGCGTCCCGAAATGCACCAGTGTCTCGTCCGTTGAACTTGAAGTAGGGCTTGTGGCTAGCTGGAAGATTAATCCGCCCACACCTTCATCCTGAACTTGATTCAGGATCTCGAGCGCTCGTGCCACACATCCCCACAGCGCACCCAGCCGCCGAAGATCCCTCCACAGGAGTCGGGATGTCGGGCAAAGGTCAGGGTGGGGCAGGCGAGAAGCCGTTACCTACCCCTCCATCAGGCGATCGATATCGGCCTGAAGCTGCTCAAGATACTGCGGGTACGGGTTTTGTTGATACCCGAGGGCAGCGTTACCACCCTCGTCGGCGTACCACGAGAAGTGACCCGGCTCCGATTGGTAGATCGCTTCGTCAAGATCGACCTCGATCATTCCAAAGTAATCCGCCACATACTGTGACCCCGTCATCCGCCAGCTGGCGCCACCGCTCACATTAATCACTCGTGTCGAGTCGCCCAGCTCCGTAGTCACACCCGCAACGATCGCGTTCACCGCATCGTCCCGGTGGACAAACTCAATTTGTTGATCGGGTAAAAACGGCCACTCATCCGGGGGCTCCTGAAACACCGGAATCGAAACCCCAGATATACGCAGCACGCACGAATCTAGACCAGAGTACACGACTATCTGTTCCGACTCCGCCTTGGTCTTCGCATAATTATCGTCAGGGTCATAGCCGTGCGAAGTCGTAACTTCTGCATCACCCGCAGGCGTGCCGTAAACGCTGACCGACGAACTGAAAACCAGCCGTGCGTCTGGCACACGAGTCTTCATGGCATCGACGATGATCTGTGTGCCCTCAACGTTCACACGTTGAGCAAGTTCAATTTGCTGATCGGCAACAGGCGGCAAAATCGCAGCGAGATGCACTACAGCACCAATGCCTTCAACGGCAGCCCCCACGTCGTCGAGCGACATCAAGTCACCCGGCAACGCCGAAACGCCTTCGGGCAGGTCAGAGAAATTGGCAGAAGCGAGGTCAAACGCACGAACGCTGTGACCATCGGCCGCAAGCCGAGCACAGACCAACCGGCCCATGCTTCCGGCTCCGCCAGTAACAAGAACTGTTGCCATTAGGTGAGGACTGTCCCGGGTGCGTCTGCTTTATCTTCGATCTCGGTAACGAGTGACTCAACGGCGTTGACGTTCGCGTCTGAAGCGTCACCGCTCAGCGCCGTTCCGGCTTTCTTCACCTTGTTCGCCAGCGGTACTCCGGCGAGCGATCTGAAAAAGAACTTATCTCGCTGGGCTGTAAGCCGGTCAGCAAGGTCGCTTTGACCTGCACCCGAAATCAGTGATATCGCCTCATCGAGCAGGTCCTGTCCTCTTGGCATGTTTTGGTAGTTCTCCTGGGTTGACTTTTTTGATTAGTGTTCGTGTGTTGTCGAGTGCGACCGGGTGCCCTCTTCCCCGGGGTGCCACTGGTTCTCGGGAGCACCGTGACCGTTCGGACCATGGCTCGTGCCATCACCGTGATACGCGGCGTGAGCGTGCGTTCCAACGGTTGGGCCATCATGTGGTTTTACCGCTTCGATATCTACTTCAGGCAGCCTGTCATATCCGCGACCCTCATGTCGATCAAACGGGAATGGCTGGAACTTTTCGAACATCTTGCCCAGACGCTTGCGAGTCGGACGTTCGTCGTATGGGAACCTGAATTTCTCTCTTCCGACCGGCTCGACATGGTGTAGTTCGTAATCTCGTGAGCCAAGACCGTTGACCACAGCGGTGTTGATAGTCGTCTGCTCGGAAAGGCCTTCGATGGCGGCACCTGCGAGATCGAACTTTCGTTCTCCCGCTTCATCTACACCCATCTCTTCACTCAGTGAACCGGGTAAGCCGGGAGAAGCGGTTACGGCGTCGACACAGGCCTGGTCGATAGCAACAGGATCGGTGCTTGCAAATACTCCCAGATTCGGAACGATGGGGGTGTCGGAGAATCCGGCACAGTCACATTTCGGTGACACGTCGATGGCCAGTGTCACGAACCCAACCTTTGGAACCGTTTTCACGACACCCAGCGCAGCATCACCGATCGCGATGTCTGTGGCATCGAACAGCATCTGGTTAGGCTCGAAAATTCCACGTGGATTCATCACGCCAAGGCAACCAAGACACGTCATGCACTTGTCACGGTCCCACTTGATCGTGTTGTCTTCTTGAATCTCGAAAAGGCCAATCGGGCACGCATCTTCGATCAACTCCCATTCGGAGTCGTTCTCTTTATCCACTACATAATTTTCATCAAACTCCACCGCCGCTCCAACGCCGTACTTTGGGTGACCACCCATGTGAACGTTGAACTTGCCGCGCTTCGACTGAGCACCGATGCCAAGATTCTTCAGCGCACCGCCGATAACGCCCATACCGTGACCCTTGAAGTGCGTGAGAGTGATCAACACATCCGCAGCCGCGATCGCCTGCGCCACGTACGCCTCTTTCAGCAGGTAGCCCTCGGGAATATCGACTCGGTAATCACTGGTACCCACGTAGCCATCGGCCACGATAAACGGGCAACCCAGCACCGCAGACGAATAGCCGTTCCTCTCAGCGGTTAACAAAAGATCGAGTTCGGTTGCTCGAGATGAGAATGGGCTGTAAGTCAGTGTGGTCGTATCGCATACAAACGGCCGACCGCCAAGCTCTTTCACCCGGTCTGCGATCGCTCGGGCGTAGACAGGTCGAAGGTACGCACTCGAGTTCCACTCGCCGCAGTGAAGCTTTATGGCGACGACATCGCCAGGCGAAATCAGCTTGTCGAGCCCTGCGGCATCGAACACCGTTGTGGTCTTCGCAATCAGACTGGTATCGGCCGAATCACTCCGGGCGTCCATGAAGTAAACATCAGATGTCATGGTTGACTCCTGCACACTGTGGCGGGCAGTTGTAATAGAAATAGTATTTGGAGCGGAAATATACCGGAAAATAGCATCTTGCGCGCAGTTTGTTGAGAAACTGGCACAAGCTGTTGCTCTGTCTGATGTGAGTTAGACTGTCGAACCTTCATGGAATGCGAGTGTTGGCCGAACGAATCGCATGAGAAAACACGCTGATTGGTCACAGGAGAATTCAATGGGACACGATGTCGAGAAACTCGCTGCTGAAAACGCGTTAGTTGGGGAAGGGCCTGTTTGGGACATCGAATCCCAAACGCTCTACTGGGTCGATATTCAGGGCGGCCGGTTCTGGAACTTCGATCCGAGCACCGACACAAACACGCTGCTGCACAAGGGTTACAACGTTGCTGGTGTTACCCGAAACCGAAAGGGCGGTCTGACCGTTGGAACATGGGAGGGCGTCCAGCTCTGGAATTCGGATGACGACTTCACGTGGCTCCACAGGGGTGAAGTTGATGGCCGGCCACTCAAGCTCAACGACATTACCGTCGGGCCAGATGGCAGCCTTTATGGCGGAAGCGCTCATCTCGATTCCTGCACGCTTTTCAGATTCAAGCCCGATGGCACAGCCGAGATAATCGATGATGGCCTCGAACTCTCTAACGGTATGGGCTTCTCACCAGATCTCAAGACGTTCTATTCAACAGATTCACCGAAACACGAGATCTACAAGTGGGACCACAACCTGGTGACCGGCGAAATTTCGAACAGAAAAGTCTTCACCACAATTCCTGACGACTGGGGGATCCCTGACGGTATGACCGTGGATGCCGAAGGATTTGTGTGGTCGGCTATCTGGTACGGCGGGATGGTCGTACGGTTTGATCCCGATGGCAAGGAAGAGCGTCGTATCGAATTCCCGGCGGCGCAAACATCGTCCGCAATGTTCGGTGGGAAAGACTTGAACGAGCTGTACGTTACGACCGCTACCAGTGGAACTGGTGATCCGGAGTTGACCGGGTGGGAGCCAGCGGGCTTCAAGCTAGACAGCTATCGAGGTGGTGATCTCTACCGGGTAAAACTCGATATCCAAGGCAAACCCGAATTCATCACCGATTTCGCGCCACCAGTTTCGTAAATCTGGCGTCCGACGAGAACCAAAGACACCTAACCGAGCTACTATCTACAACTCCGAGCCTCTTATGGGTCGGATCAAAACGAATTATTCACAATTGAGTGGAGTTAAACATTGAACGTGCTGATCACGTCTGCGGCATCTGCAACAGCGCAGATAGTCGCAAACACTCTGGGTAATGCGCACACGCTGCGGTTGACCGATCTTCCTGAGAACGCCAAGGGCACGATTATTGCCAACGAGCTGGATCACGAAACCGAAACCGACAACCTGATGGCAGGGATCGATGCAGTCGTAAATGTTGGCTATCAGGGCCAGTCGGGCTCGGCGCAGCACTTGTTGGACTACGCCACTCGCCGGATGTACAACCTACTGCAGGCAGCTTCCGACGCCGGAGTTTCTCGCTACGTAAACATCAGCACCCTTCGTCTTTACGAAGGCCATGCCGAAAACCTGGTGGTCACAGAACGCTGGCGCACCGATCCACCTGCCGACGACATGGATCTGCTCAGCGCGCACATGGCAGAGTACGTTTGTAAAGAGTTCGCCCGAGACCGGCTGATACAGGTAGTGAACTTCAGAATCGGCTGGCCGGTTGTTGGCGATAGCCCAGCGGGTCCTAACGATACCGCCGCCGTGTCACACGACATGATTGGCGCAGCCGTTGAGGAAGCACTCACGAACCAGAACCTCGCACAGTGGCAGGACATTCACATTCAATCGCGAGCCGACCACCAGCGGTTCATCACCAACACTGCAGCGAGATTACTTCCTGAACTGGCCGGGAGGTTGGCGCAATGAAAATCCTCATTCTAGGTGGTAACGGTTATCTCGGTCCCTGGGCGGTAAAGGCGATGAAAGATCGCCACGACATCTTGCTTACGGATATCAACGAACCTTCCGCAGACTACAAAGGCGATTACCAGAAGCTTTCTGTCGATGATATTGACGGTGTGGTCAAAGCTGCCGAAGGCATGGACATGATCATCAATCTGTCTGTCCTGCGTCCTCACCGGAAGCTCGCATTCGATGTGAATACGATGGGCAATTACGCCATGATGGTGGCGGCTCGTGAGAATCGGATAAAGCGAGTGATTACGACCGGGCCTCACTATCAGATGGCGGGTCAGCAGTACGAAGAGTGGGACTACGATCTGAACCCCGATATGCCGCCAGCACCGGGTACGCGCCTGTATGCGCATACTAAGGCGCTGGGGCAGGAAGTTTGCCGGGTGTTCAGCGAGCGACACGGTATTCAGGTCTTAACCTTGCTGTACTACAACATGAGGCACTCATGGGACCTGAGCGGCCCGGGCGGAGGCGACCCTGTGCATCACGAGGACATGACGCCTTACACCACCGAATGGGAAGACTGCGGCACCGCAATTCGGGCTGCTGTCGAGGTGCCTGAAGAGCGTCTTGCATCCCGGTGTGAAACCTTTTTCATTCTCTCGGATATCCCGCATCGCAAGTTCACCAACGAGAAGACGAAACGAGTGTTGGGCTGGGAACCGCGATATCACGTTGAGGCCGACTGGAACAAAGAGTTCAGGACACCCCGTGACAGTAGCCACGGCGCGTTCTAGCAGGTGTAACTACCCCCTCTCCCAGCCGGAGAGGGTTGGGGTGAGGGAGAAGTTTTCGACCGAGTAACGCGTGGGGCCCCGAGCCAACTCTCCGACTCACCCTCTAGCTCCCTCCCAGCCTGGGAGGGAGAACTGTCTTACGCACCAGACGCGAAAAGCCCCCGAAACAACATGCTTCGAGGGCTTTTAAGTTTTCCTACAAGAATCAGACCTAGAGGTCTTTCAATTCCGACGTAATCTTCTCGACCGAGTCTTTGGCATCGCCAAAGAGCATCATCGTCTTTTCGAGGAAGAAAAGCTCGTTCTGTACACCGGCAAATCCGGCCGACATGCCACGCTTCATCATGATGACCGACTGTGCCTGGTCAACGTTCAGAATCGGCATGCCATAGATCGGACTCGATGTGTCGGTACGAGCAGACGGGTTAGTAACGTCGTTTGCACCGATGACGACAGCAACGTCGGTTCGTGAGAACTCACCGTTGATTTCGTCAAGGTCTTTCAACTCGTCATAAGGCACGTTGGCCTCGGCGAGCAGCACGTTCATGTGTCCCGGCATTCGACCCGCAACAGGGTGAATGGCGTATCGAACGCTAATCCCCTTGTCCTTCAGCAGGTCGGCAAGTTCACGAACCTGGTGCTGTGCCTGCGCAACGGCGAGACCGTAGCCCGGCACGAAAATTACCGACGTGGCGTACGCAAGCATCATCGCTGCGTCGTCTGGCTGAATCGATCGAATGGGACGAGTCTCTTCATCGCCGCTAGCCGAGGCACCATCCTCAACACCGAATCCACCGAGCATGACGTTCGCCAGAGACCGGTTCATAGCCTTGGTCATAATCCTTGTCAGGATCAGCCCAGAAGCTCCAACCAGCGAACCGGCAATGATCAATACGTTGTTGCCAAGCACGAAACCTGTTGCCGCGCCAGCGATACCAGAGTACGAGTTCAACAGTGCGATGACCACCGGCATGTCGGCGCCACCAATCGGAATCACAACAAGGATTCCCAGAGCGAGCGCAATTCCAGCGGCAATCAAGAACGGGGTGAGCGAAGGATCGATCACCAGCCACACGGTCGCTGCGATCATCCCGATAAGAAGAGCGACGTTAATCACGTTGCGTATTGGGAGCAGCAGGGGCTTGGTCGTAATCAAACCCTGTAGTTTTCCATAAGCAATAAAGCTACCGGTAAGCGTTACGCCACCGACGATAACCGAAGCCATGATTGTGATCGAAATGTTTTCAGCGATGCCGTCGCCGTTGTCGATCAGACGGATCAGTTCAGCGGCGGCGACAACAGCGGAAGCTGCTCCACCAAAACCATTGAACACCGCCACGAGCTGCGGCATATTGGTCATCGCTATTTTCTTGGCCGAGAAGGCACCGATAATGGAACCACCGATGAGTCCACCGATGATCCATTCCCACGACATTAGATCGTTACCGAGCACGGTTACCAGAACGGCAACCAACATAGCCAGAGCGCTCAGACGGTTACCACTGCGAGCAGTGGCTGGCGAGCCGAGTCGTTTC
>Ga0209403_10002695_pt1 | contig 20877 bp, 15 predicted proteins | sample ArcticOcean_MG_C_8_FD_187440 | JGI IMG/M metagenome (GOLD analysis project Ga0209403, IMG submission 187440) | Marine microbial communities from western Arctic Ocean - ArcticOcean_MG_CB11_86 (SPAdes) (version 2) | ecosystem: Environmental > Aquatic > Marine > Oceanic | place: Arctic Ocean... | reverse complement strand
CAACCGCAATATGATGCCATGTATTTAGGGTCCAAGAACTAGCAGCCCCGGTGGCGAGGCCGTTTTCATAGAACTGAATAGCTTTAGTAGATGGATTTATAGCTATGTTCCAACCACTACCGCCTTGACAGCCACCAATTATGTGTGCCCAGCCGGCTGTTGTATTGTCGGTACAGTAAAACCAACCATCAATAGTGAAGTTGGTCGTTCCAAAATCCCAATCTGTACCAGATATAGTTACATAATCATTTACACCATCTAGAAATAAGCTACCAGCACCAAATTTCTTTTGTGTACTACTAATCACAGCACCTACTGCCGCCATGGTTCGCGGCGTCGATGAATCATCATTCACATCACTAACTAATGGAAGATATAATGTTGCTGTTCCAGTTACTGAAGTGCTGACCGTAGCCCGCTCCACCACGCCGGCAGTATTATCTATATTGTGTCCTATATATTTTGGCATATTAACTACTCAAAAATCAATAGATTTGTTCTAGCGATATAGTATACACCAAATCACTATTTGCAGAAGCAGCTCCACCAATCGTAGAATTCTCTAGTAGATAGAAAGAAGAACTCTTATCTATTGCAACAAGAGCAGAGTCAGCAGGAACAACTACAGTTTTGATTAAGAAATTATTAGAACCAGCATTATTGATAATCAAATCGAAATCGGCATTTGCTGCACCATCAACGTTGGTAATCAAGACTGTGTTGATTTTATGTACAGAACCACTTGATGCTGGGTTTGTATGAAACACAGTATTAGAAGTGGTAATAGCACCAGTCACGGTGTTAGCTAGAATTCTTGCAACGTTAACAATGTTCGGATTAGCCATGATATTCCTCTATTAGTATTTCGTACTATTTATAAGATAGTTTTATTTATTCTTATGATAGATTGCCTACTAAGAACCATGTATTAGTAGCAATTTTCTTTAAGACAGCAGTAGTAAATCTATCGGCTACAGTATTAGCAGCTTCTTTTGAATGTAGTATTACACCAGCAGCATTAGAAAATCCTAATGTATTAGCAGAGGCATGTGTTAGATGTTGTAAAAATGACATTTCAGCACCTACTGGAAATGCTACAGAACTATTATTTGGAATATGAATATTCATAGCACTAGCAGTATTAACACAATATATTAATTTACCATTATCGGTAAGAGCTAAAGCAACATTATTTCCACCTGATTGTCTAATGGGAATACCTTGTTGAAACACTACAGTATTAGCTACAGTTAAACTTGGATACATCGTTTGAGCAGCACCCGTCGTTCTAACTGTATATGTATTAGTATTAGCTAATTGGGCTAATGTTGCTTTAGAAGCAATATAAGTATTAGTATTAGCAAGTACTAATTTAACATATGAATTTGATGCTGCTTTGGTAGAACTTCCGGAAGCGGCAGTTCTTAGTGCTACAACGTAATCTGCTGCTCTAGTCATTTTTAAATATTTCTCCGATTAAGACGGTGTGTTTGGCCAAGTTATATTAGATAGTGTTTGTGTGGCAGGAAGATCTCTCAATTCTTGTCGATAAACTTCCCAATTTATTCGTTGATGTGTATCAATAACATTTCCTGGTACACCATATTCTGTATCGCTTCTTTTAATTTGTGACCAATCGCTATCATTTAGAAGTTGATTTCTATTACTACGATGTGGTTCCCATTTACTTATAGTTTCAGCATCTTTTTCTTCATTAGTTTTTTCTGTAACTTCCCAAAAGGTTTGAGCCCGCTTGTTATATTTCCAAGCAATATTATGGGTTTCTCTATTGTATTCGGGTATATCTGAAACGTCTGTCCAGCCAAAGTTTCCCCTGTTATTAAAAGCATGTTCATTAGTATACGAGATACCGCCCCCATCTATAATTTGGAGGGGGAACTTGGCCCGTGTTACTGGGTAGGCTTCGTTCTTGCTATACATTGTCATATCATTACACCTCGATCGGAATGTTGAGGTATCGGTTGTCGGCCGAGTCTCGGTCTTCGGTATAGATAGTAACTAGGTTGGTAGCGGTGGCACTTCCCATGATAGTTGTAAAAACGTGATTGTAGCGGTAAACAGAGACACTAGCGGCCGTGGTCCATTTGGGGAGATTAACAGCTTGTGACACGGTTCTTTCATACGTGTCCCAGTTGTAATTGAAAGGCATGTAGAAAATACCACCGAGGGTTGTGGCATTTTGATAGACATACTTACCCCAGTAAGTATCGGCGTCATAAGACACTTCTATGATCGATGAGTCCCTACCAGTATCGGTACCAAAATCAGTTCCTAGCACACCAAACGGAACCACATTAATAATATCACTGGCGTCGAGAACTGGCCCGTTCCACACAACAATATGCCCGGCGTTTGATGTAGTATTCATCAGAGTCGCCATGAACATCCCCCGAGTGGGGGTATTCTTATTTATTAAGCTTACGGCAATCCCGCCGCCAGCCGTACCGCCTCCCCCATTATCCAGTCCTGCCTCAGATTGATGGTCGGAGTTTCCGTATGCCGAGCCTAGTGCCTTTCGGTAATTGGTGGCGGTGACGGACGTGCCCATCTGGGGGGTAGTCCCTTCTGTTAGGGTAGTTTCTCTCAGGGTGTTACCGTCCTGAGCGTGATCCCGGCCAGTAATCATGTATATTTGCTTAGTGTTGTCTGTGAAGGAATTACCGCCGGCGGAGTCGGAGTAGGCGATGTTATATTGCACTGTCGTCCCGATGTTGCCGGTAGACTTGTTATACGGGGTCGCCCTGATCTTCGCCGGGTAGCTAGGTTCGCCTTCGGTGACGTACCCTTGTGTGGTAGTAGCTGGGCAGAAATAAGAGTTCTGGAACTCTAACCCGCTACCACCTGTGCCAGAAATGTCTAGGACGGTACCATCAGCGACGAGGGTATCCCCAGACTTATCATACATCATCAGTTGGCATCTATGATTAGAACCGGTCTTGTAGACATAATATAAGAGGATCTTAGAGGCACCCATCTTCTTAGCTATTATGACACCTGGATTACCGGTTGACGGGGTCTCCGTGAATTCCGATAGACCCTGCACTGTTCCGCAAGACAGAAAAGTACCATCGGCATTAGTCTGTATATGATGATACCTAGCCGTGCCGCCGCCATAAGCATGGTAGAATAGACCAAATGAATTATCGGACCACTTGACAGTGGAGGAAGCACGAGCGCCGACAGACCCCTGGTACATTCCCGTAGCCATCGCCGTGATCTGTGTACCTGCGGTTGGAACAGTCCCTATTTCGGCTAAATCGGGGGCACCACCACCACCAGCAGCAGCAAAAGCACTACCGTCGCGAACGTTTTTTACAGGTGCGTCACCTATATTTCCGCCAACTAATCTCATTATCCTATCACACTATAGTTAATTTCTACTGAAAGATCACTAGCCGCTGATGCTTGCATAACAAAACTTTCATCTTCTTGTAGAGTTACATTCATAGCATTGTCATAAACTACTAGACTGTTAGCCGCTGCTACTGAAATATTGTGAAAACCTCCTACATCAGCACCGGCTACAGTATCAGCACCAATAGCCGCTTGATACGTACCTACATTAGAATGCATAGGCACTCCATCTTGATTGTATCGTTTTAGTTGAAAGGTCGCCGCTGCGGAACCATCTATGTTATGAACCGTTAATGAATGGATACGAATAAGCTTGCCCGACGCTGCTATATTACCGATTATACATTCATTAGTTGTCGCCGTGCTAATGATACTACTAGCACTATAACTTTTAACCCCTACCGATCCTGTAATTGCTGGATTCGCCATTTTTTATATTATCCTAAACCAAGTGCGATTAATGTTCCTAAATCATGATCTGCGTCTGTAGCAGCAATATAACTATTAGTATTAGCTAGTAATATTTTAACATAAGTATTAGATGCTGCTTTGGTAGAACTCCCACTAGCGGCAGTTCTAAGTGCTACAACGTAATCTGCTGCTCTAGACATATTATTTACCTTTTATCCTTTATCCGAAGACGATGGCCATGGCGATGGCCTTACCAGTTGATGCTGCGGCGGCGGCAGACGCGGTGGCTGTCGCGACAGCAGAATTTGTATTAGCCAATGCTATCAAGGCGATGGCGGCTGGAGATGAGGCTACATCGAGAGTTAAAGTTCTACTAGCAGCTAAAGTACCACCACCGGTCAAACCTGTTCCAGCAATAATGTTTATAGTTGAATTTAGTTCTGAAAGACTGGTCGCTTTATGAGCTACAATATCAACTACGTCATTAATAGATGCACCCGAGTCTAATATAACATGTTCGCCGTTAGCAGCCGTAAAATCAGAAGCAGATAATCTAAGTCCATTTTGAAATACTTCTACATAACCAACGGTATAAGTAGCGGGAAACTTTACTTGTCCGGCAGTAGCAGTAGCACTAGTACTAGCTATAAAAGTGCCGGTGTTTGCTGCTAATAGAGTACTTAGATTTATATTTGCCACTGAGATATACCTTTATATTTTTATTAAACTACGCTATATTACCAATTAGAAGCCAAGTATTAGTAGCTGTCTTTTTTAATGTCGCACTAGTAAATCTATCAGCTACAGAATTAGCAGCTTCTTTTGATTGAAGAATAACACCAGCAGTATTAACAAATCCTAAAGTATTTGCCGTAGCATGGGTTAGTACATTCACTAGAGAAATTTCAGCACCTACTGGAAATGCTACAGAACTATTATTTGGAATTCTAATATTCATAGCACTCGCAGTATTAGTACACATTAATAATTTACCATTATCAGTGAGAGCTAAAGTAACAGTATTGCCTCCAGTAATTCTCAAAGGCATTCCTTGTTGAAACACTACAGTATTAGCTACAACTAGACTTGGGTACATAGTTTGTTCTGTGCCTGTTGTTCTAACTGTATATGTATTAGTGTTTGCTAATTGGGCTAAAGATGATTTAGTAGCGATATAAGCATTGGTGTTTGCTAATGCTGCACTATGAACAGTAGTAGCAAGTTTAGCAGCAAATTGTGAATTAGTATTACCTAAAGCTATCTTAGCCAATGCTGAAGCTGAAAACACCGCCGCACTAGCAGTACCACTCAAATCACCACCCATAGCAGTTAATCCACTAGCAGTACCGAATACTACCCATGTACTTCCATTATATTGACAATAGAAACTAGAGCCTGCTACATCAGCTACTAGATTAGCAGAAGACCCTTCAATAGTACTTCCATTACGACTAATTAATAGATTGTTTGTATGGAAAGTACCATCTTGATCCATGAATTCAATGATATCATCCGCCGCAGGGGATGCTGGTAAAGTCACTGTTCTTGTTGCGACTGTAGTAGAAACGGCTAATCTATCACCAGAGTTTGCTGTATATGATCCTGAAACAAGTTTATATGTAGCTGCGCCACTACTACCACCAATAGCTCCCCATCCTGCAACGGCGGTAGTATATCCTTCAAATTGTGATAGTTGTGTATTATATCTAAATGCACCAGCCGCTCCGGCAGGTCGTTGAGCCGTTGTACCTACAGGTAGACGGATTCCTGAATTACTAGAAAACGTAATACCAGTCCTAATCTGATTGACGTTATACATCATCTGATTGATAGTATTAGCGCCGGCTAGGGCTGCGATTACTGTTGTCATCTTTTATATCTCTTTTGCATTTCGTTTAATATATTTATACGTATCGTTATATCTATTTATAACAGACCATTAAAATCCGTTTGGTGCTGTTGATTGACTACTAGGATAATTGCTTGAGTCATAATCAAGTTCTTCTCCACTAAAAAATTTAATTATAGTATACCCAGTAGTACCAACAAATCCCGCGCCACCCGGCCCATCAGGGGCGGCGAGCACGGCAGCATCGTAATCTGGATCATTAGTATCATAACCAGAAGGATATGAAAATACATTATTAGCAACACTAGACAGATGAGGATTACTTGAAGGTACATAATAATTAGAACCACCACCTCCACCGCCGCCTCGACCACCGTTTGTGGGGGTGCCGATACCACTGCCACCACCAATATATCCAGCGCCACCACCACCACCAGAGCCTGAGTTCGGCGGCGGCGAGATCGTGCCCACTAGACCTAATAAAGCTGACCCAACAGGCCATCCACCAATTGGTGTTGCCGAGTTTCCTCCGATGCCCCCAGGCGCGCCGTAAGCTGGCCCACCGTTGCCGCCACCCGGATATCCAGCATTGGCGCCGGCGCCGCTACCGCCTTGGATCTGCCTAGACCCACCACCACCAGAAATACCTAAAATACCTCCCACTTTAGTTGGGATTGAACCGCCCCCAGGCCCCATGTCGCCTGTAGAAATAGAAACAAAACCACCACCTCTATAGCTTCGGGAGAAAGATGGTGGATATGGCGACGGCGAACCAGTGCCATTCACCCAAGTACCGGCCGGAGATTCATTTCCATCATTTGTTATATAATATGTCTGACCAGCGGAACTTGATCCTAATTTGATAGCGGTAAAACCACCCGCTCCGTTATTGCCTCTCCCCCCAAACAACTTAACAACCGCAAAACCAACATTACTAGGAAATGATATAGCGACATTTGCCGTAATTGTTTTTGTGCCTAGATAATGACTACCACCACCACCGGCAAACCCTCCAAATCTACCCATTAAACTATTAAGCATTATTCCATCCTGAACTTAAAGTTCCTATTGAGTAAATCTCTTTTGCATTTCGTTATATCTATTTATATTAATTTAACTTACAAATTATGTGATAGTTATTTTCGCCCCGCCTGGTTGATTTATCGCTGGCGCCGCCGGCGCCGCCGGCGATGGGTAAGACGGCTGGATACCTTTCTCACCTACAACTATATTGTAAGTCTGTCCGCCTATCAAGGTATGTGTTTTTAACACATAAGCAGCACTTCCACCACCACCTCCTCCTCCGCCATTGCCCTGGTGCGAGCCAGCGCTGTCTGGATTACCGCCAACACCGCCATACCCACGGCCGCTTTGTCCCAGCGGCGTGAAATAAGCAGGTGCTACGGTTGCTCCGGCCTGACCAGGCAAACCTGGAGTTGGTATACTACCTTCATTACCACCAGCGCCAGCATTTCCGTCAGTATTTGTATTTCCGCCACTAGCAATTCCACCAGCGCCCGGCCCTCCATTATTTGGCGGCGCGCCATACGGACCGTACCGCGATCCACCCCGTCCAGCACCGCCACCGCCTGCACTGACTGATAGGCTTCCTGGGCCTGTAATGGTAGTATTCGCGCCTGGCACCCCTTGTTGTAGGGTCATCCCTGGACCATTTGATCCAAATCCTCCAGCGCCACCACCGCCAACTGCTTCAAGGCTGACAGCAATATCACCTCCTAGAACTGAAAACGTCCATTGACCAGGTGCATTACCTGCTGTATTTGCTGTAAAGTTGTATAGGCTGACCGTGTCAAAATCGACAATAGTAGGCGTGGAGACAGCGGGCGGCGCCATCGTGATGTCTATTCGTCTGGATATACCACTGCCAGCAAAACCTCCAAATCTACCCATTAAAGTATTAAACATTATTCCATACTCAACTACTTAAAGTTCCTATTAAGTCCCACTCATTAGTACCAATTTTCTTACATACAGCAGATTGCCATCTATTAGAAACTTTTTTCTTTCCACCATCACTATTCAATGTGACACCAGGAGCATTAGCAAAATTCATTGCGGTGTTAGCTCCTGTACGAACGAAGAGGTATTCAGAACCGACAGGAATAGCGGTAGTAGCATTAGTAGGTATAGTAATAGTAACCGTAGAAGGATTTGCGCTTGTATTAGCATATGCTACTCTATGATAAAATCCGGCATCAGCGATAGCTAAAGAATAAGCATTAGCAGTAGTAGTTTTAACAGGTGCACCTAATCTTTGTTGATTGGTATTAGTAAAATCATTAGTAGTAGTTAGTCCTGCTTTTGTTGCGATATAAATATTGGTGTTGGCTAACTGAGCTAAAGATGACTTGGTAGCTATATAAGAATTGGTATTGGCTAGGTGTGATAATTCTAATGCGGCTTTGGTAGAGATATATGAATTAGTATTAGCTAATGTTGATTGGAATGTAGTATTAGGTACATACGTGCCTGAGCTTGTAGTGGCTAATGAATTCCAGCCGGAACTAGTATAACCTTCAAAAGAATTAAGTGAGCTACTATATCTTAGATGGCCTAATGAATTATGGTTGCTTCTTTGGGCTGTTGTTCCTGCTGGGATTTTAATAGCACCCGTAGAAGTAAATGTTACGGCTGAAGATATTTTAGTATTACTGGATGTAATATTAGTATTAGTAGATGTAATGTCTGTTTTAGTAGCAGTAACATTAAGATTACCGGATACTGTTATGGGCCCACTAAGAGTTATAATATTAGTAAATGTTGCGTTAGCAGATCGAACGTTGGATATACCAGTAGTATTGGCAAGTTTATTTACTTGCGTTACTAAATCGTTTGTTCTAACACGCCATGTATTGAACGTGTTAGCTAAAGATACTTCAGAGAATAATGTAGGCATTAGTTATTTAATCTCTCTGCTAGTGATGATAAGAGGTTTTCAATATTTATTAGTCTTTCATCCATGTGTTTCATTTTATCATCCATATTGCTAACTTTTACAAAATGCTTTTTACGTTTTTTATAAGCAGAAAGCGAGTCGTTATTTGTATTTAAAATAGCATTAGTTTGAGTATCTCTAACGAGATCTGGATGTTCTTCTACTTTAAGATAATTGGTTTTCATACTTATTATACCTGTAATGCTATAGTTCTGAGATCTTTAACTCTCGGAACGACATGAGAACCTGTAGAACTTCTTAGTACAATTTTCACGGAGAAAGTCTTAAAGGTATCAAAGTAGGCGTTAGAACTATTGTAGTATCTAATAACATTATTATTACCGCTATTTTTGTATGCCCCCAATAAACTAGCATTTGAAGAAGGAAATCCATATTCAAATTCTAAGAAGTTATCTGTATCTACAATACTAGATTCTAAAGCAGTATCTGTAACTTGAGTTAATAATGTATAATGTTTATCACTAAAATCATCTCTATCTTCTGCGTTTAGCACACGAACATAAACATCGACATTAGTTCCTGGTGGTTTATATGCACTCACTAATACTTTTAGATCTTCTGCTTCTTGACCATCTGCAAGAACAATATTCTTAGTTATATATTTAACAGCAGCCAGGCCAGTATTAACAATTTCGCGTGTGGTTAAATTATTAATAACATTATGAACTAGTGTTACTGATCGGGCTTTACCGATATCGATTACCGGTGATAATCTATCAGTACCAGAATTTAAAGTGCCCGTAATTCTAAGAGTTTTAGCACCACCAGTAGATGCTATTTCTTTAGTTCTCCCAGCAATAACTTTTTCCCCAGTGGTGAAAATATTATCAGTGAAGGGTTGTAATGAAGTTTGTGTTTGTGAAAGAGTATAGTTGTTGGCTGTAGTATTAGCAGTAAAGCCAACATCGGTGTCTACATATCTAGCAAATGAGATTTTTGGTACAAGAACATCATACTTATAATCTCTAACTGAATAAACTTGGGCACTAGCATTACTAACTTGACCACGATAGAAACCATTATCAGATGTAGTATTAGAAGTAAATGTACCACTAGAACCATTGGCCACAATCGATTGTCGAGCCGGATCCGTATATTGAATAAATCCTGTAGCAGTATTAACCACAGAAGTAGAAACTACACCAGTATATGTAGTGCTTCCAGTTGTAAAGGTTACAGTTGCACCGTTAGGAATAGTACCTTTCATATCAGCATGAAACCAACCGGTGCCGCCCGTCGTGATAATTTTTCTGACCTTACCAGTATTTGCTCCAATAGTAACCAGATCATTTACAGCTACGGTAGAAGTGGATGAAGCCATTTTAATAATTGATTCACCACGAACCTTTTCACCAATATCAAATCCAGTGCTAGAGAATTGTGTAGCATTTAGATATTCATCATTTTCGTTTGTGAAGACAGGTGTGCCTGTTAGATTATTCTGGAAAGTTGCTCTCCAAATAGTGAAACAAACATCTTGATTCTGTCTAGGTGAATATGTTCTATCATTAGCTGATGTGAACAATAAGCCTACTGCTGGTTGCTGATCAATAATAGCACCAGTTACAGTATCAAGTCCACCCAACTCTGAAATCCATAGTTGATAGTCAGGATTAGATCCATCTGGTTTGACTATGAATGCATATTCCATATCGCCCCTCAAATATAGAGGCGCATCAAAATAGAATGGTGTTGGGCTTGCCCCTGTAGGAGAAGTATTAACATCTGCTGATTCAATTCTTTTAAATCCAAAAGGAACTCTTATAGCAGTTATTTGTCCATCGATTACTTCACGGATCTCTACTGCTATACCAGCGGTAAGACTTTTTGCCTGGAAGTAAAGATCTATAGCAGAGATGAAAATTCCATCTGAACCATTACCAAACGAATTAGATACAAAATCTGAATTCTGATATTCAAAATCACCTATCGAGAATGTTTGTGCTACAGGATCTCTGTGTGATACCATACCTTTAAATGTACTTGTAGTAACACGCCGTGAGTTAGGATCATCTGTAAGTACATTCTTAGTGATAGTTGCTTCCCTAGTATTATAAGTAATACCTTTCTCGGAAGAAGCTAAACCTACAGAAGTATAATTCTTTTGAGAAGAAGTTGTTTCTTGACCAGCTTGAGTTGTAGTATTAGCAATATCTGCCAATCTGAATGGACGCTCACCTTGTCTAAATTTTAATGTTCCATTATTAGGTACAACAAATACACCATATACAGCACCATTAGCATTTGTTTCTAGAGCGCCACCAAGACTTCCAGTATTAGCAAACGTTTTAGAAGCTGGTAATACATAATCGTTAACAAGAATATTATCAAAATAAGGATATACTCTTGTATTGGGTCTCATACCAGTAGCTGAAAATTCTACTAATCTTGATCTCATGTATGATACGATATCAGTACGAGTAAGAAACGGACCAGAACGTTGAGTACGATTAAAAGGCTGTACCGCTAGATTATGGGCTGATCTTGATTGGGCTTGTTTTGTAGTAATAGTAACATCATCTATAGCGCCATGAGCGGCCTCGCCAGCGCCGAATATACCGGCTCGGTCTCGATGAGGCCGAATAAAGCCTATTCCGTGCGTCACCCGTTCTACGTTCGGCGCACCCACATCATTCCAGTCGCCATAGATTGTTCCAATTGCCGCAGCTACCTGCTCAAAAGGTGTGGCCATATCAAGAGACCATTGAACGTCTGGTAGAGTAGTAGTATCTACCCAATGATCACCTTCTGGATTTAAGCTAAGATCGCCAACCCAGTTGAATGATAATTCTCCTACTGGATTAATGAACTTAGATGCGTAAGGTTGATCAATATAGATATCATTAGTATACGGTAATGTTATTAGTGCGCCTGTTCCAGCAGTTTGAATAGAGGAGATAGTTGAAACCTTAGCATCTCCATTAGTTTTAAGAGTAGTAGTAGTAAAGGTTCCAGTAGCATTATGTAGATATAATCTTACAATACTACTATTAGCAACTACAGTTCTTACAGTACCAGAAGCAGTAGCTGAAGCAAGACTTCCACCTAGATACACCACATCATCGTTTTGATATGAATTAGTATTAGAAGATACATCTAAGCGAATTTGTTTACCTTTAAGAGTCACGTTAGTAGATAATGTTGAATTATATTCTATATCAATATTTTGGGAATCAAAATTAGGTCTAAGTTCGCCTTTAGCTTTATCTATAGATGCTGAATATGCTGGATCTGTAAGATTAGCATTATTGTGACCAAAGAACGCATCAACGAAGATACCATTCTTAAAACGATCTAATCCGTTACCATCTGGTATAGATAAATCTCTTGCTGCTTTTTCTAATACATTTAAGGCAGTATAATATTCTAGTCTATCGATTCTTCTATCGATACCAGAGATATCCTGCATAGTATAACGTCTTTGAAATAGAGGTTTTACTTTAACTGCTAAATCAGTTCTAGGAACACCAGTTTGTGGATCAGTAAAGGTTCGTGCATTCTCTAATGAAAGGGATGGGAATGGAGTAATATCTAGTAATGAAAGGGTGAAAGCTTCAGCGGGTTCTTGAGGTGGAAATGCTGTAAGAGAAGGAATACCCGATATGACTTTTGTTTTACCATCCCTACCCATAACAACTCTATCTACTCGCGGCAAATAATATACTACATCACTTGTAAATGTAGAGCTTGGGACGGGAACATATGAACCATCACTATCAACATCGATAGTGATAGATTCTGCTGGATCAACGGCTGAACCAACAACTGTGCTAACGTTTGTATTAGCCGCAGATGTTACCCGAGGTCTGAAATCTAATGTATCTCGAAGAGGTAACTTACCAGAACTAGATGAATTATATATAGGAATTTCTGCTGTAACAATAGCACTAGTATTTGATGTGGCTTCGTTTGGATCAATAACATATGAATCTATAGTAGTGAATCCAATACCACCAGAACGACTATGATCAAAATAATCAAACTCTACTACTACTCTATCAGTTGTTTTTAAGAGTACAGAACTAGTATCTTTAATAGCTAGTTTAGAAGTTCTATAGACATTATCATCTGAATTTCGTATAACTCGGAATTCTTCGATTAGATTTCTATTAGATGTAGAATACGTTGATCCTACATAAACACCTCTAAGTTTGAAGACATCAGCGACACCTAAGAACCATGGCCCAGATATGCCCGCGCCACCAGATAAATTCAATCTAATAATTCTATTCTTACGAACAGTTTTACTAATACCAACCGCAGTCTCTCTTTTATTATTAAAGAAAATATTTGCTGCAAGTGTAGAGGTAAAAGTTTCTTTTAAATCTAATGTAATTTGAGTAGTACTATTAATCACCACTGTTCGCTCAACACCACTAACACCATTTTCAGTAAGATCGAATATATGTCCTAATGGGAAAATTTTGGCTACTGTAGCCGTAGCCGTGGCCACGTCGGCTAACATACAATGGAATGTCGTTCCTGCGCCGCCAGAATGTGCATCTGCGGGTGAAATAGCAGGATTAGTGACTATACTAGTACCGCTTCCGATAGAAACAACTTTAGTAGTAGCAGAAATATTTCCACTACTATTGGCTATTGCAATAAAATCACCTACTACTAAACTAGTGAGGAAATTAGTACCAGTTCCAGATATTGTATTAGCGTTGGTAATGTCGGCGATGGAGCTGAAAAGTTGTTTTACAGTGCCAGGAAGATTGGCCGTTGTAGCAGTAGCATCGGCTACAACCATATAAGTTCTTTTTTGAGTATCGTTAAGAGAACCGACACCATGTGTAAATTCTTCTGTACCTCCTGCATGGACTCCAGCTAAACTTATTGTAGTCGTCCCACCAGTACTAAAACTTAGGGCTGCTTTATCACGAAATTCATAAGTAGCATTTACAACACCAGCAGTAGTCTTTACTTGTTTTGTAGCACTAGTACCTAGATCAAAAAGAACTCTATTGAAATCTGTTTCTTTAAGAACTGCTCTAATAGACGTAGAGGCAACCAAAGCACCACCAGTAGTACCAGTTACAATTGTTTCTAAGACAGCATCAGCAAGATTGTCTGGGCCAGATGCATTATTTACGTAAAATCCACGAATATCACCAAAGGTCTTAGCAGAAACGCTCATGTCGATATCAAACAAATAAAGTTTATAAATACCGTCTTTCTTACCCATAACACCAGATGAATATTCTACTGCACGAACTTTAGCTGTTCCTAGTTCAACGCCGGCAGCCGCACCAGCACCAACTACACTAGTAGATAGTGCTAGTCCAGCTACACTACGAAGACTGACAGTTTGAAACGTGGTGGGATCCCATGGTCCACATAGTTCATTAACAAATACATAATTGCCGTAATTAGCAGTAACAGACAAACTACTTTCAGTATTAGTAGTTGTTGCTTTAGTAGTTTCAATATATTCTGTTGCGAAAGTTTCATTACGATAACCTTGAACATATGCTATACCTGGATCGATACCAATAGCTAGTTTATTTCTATCACCACTTTCTCCAGCATAATAACGGCCGAAATTAGTACCAGTATTTAAATGTTCTTTAACTTGAGTATTAATTTGTTTTAACTGATAGTTACCAGATTCTTCATAAGTTCTTTTAGCTAATTCTCTACCTATACTATTAAATTGTGAATCTTTATTAACAAAGGTCATATTTCCTAATGTTACTTTAAAGATAGGAAGAAAGTTAGTAGTATTAGCAGTATCAGTAAGAGCTTTCTTTGTTAGAGTAGGAGTTAATTTAAGTCTATCAGCACCAGGAGCATTATAGTTATATGATCCCGTTGCATTATCTAATAATGTTCCATCAGTAGTAGAAGTAACAATTAATTCTGTAGTAGTGAAGCCAACTTTAGCTGAAGGCCTAGTAGAATATTTGTCCAGAATAATAACTTGAGAATCTACATTGATGAAATTACCCTTTTGAAAGATAATGCCACCACCGACATGGAAAACAGAACCGAAGCCAAATGCTCCAGAAGCAATAGTGTTAGCTCTTTGTCCTGAGCCACCATCTGCTGGTAGATATACTAACTGTTCATTAAGACCAAAAGTTTTATTAGTTTTAGATGTGCCGCCGTCAATATACTTAACTAAGAATGTATTATAGTTTGGGGCCCCCGCTTGTGTACCAGAAGCAGTAGCAATAACTTTAGCACGAACACCAGTAGTAACACCTTGAACAACAACATTAGCAAATACTGATACAGTTACGCTATTACCACCTACGTCGTTATCTCTCAATTTAATAAAGGCTACGTTCGCATCATATTGAAACTCACAGCCATCAATAATAGTGCCTTCTTTGTATATATCTGCACCAAATCGTGCTACTTGTTCTTGTAGCATCGCTTGTAATTGAGTTAACTCGCGAGTTTGTACAGCTACTCCAGGCTTAAAGAGTATCTTATGATATCTTTTAACCTTTGCACTTGTTTCAAAATCGTCAAAGTATGGTGATACGTTGAAGTTAGTCTCTAATGCCATGTTTTATACCTTAGTACCGTACAATAAGTTTAATGTCTTCACTCTGATCTGATGATCTAGACACTGGGAGACGATTTTCTACATAAAGAATATCACCTTCAAAGTCTTTCAAGTCTCTAGTATTTATAGAAGCCACGGTAGCGGTCACACTGGAAGTATTACCAGTTAATGCTTCTGAAGCAACAAATGTGCCTGTTATGCCTGTTACACTAATAACACCAGTAGTACCGGTTGCATTAGTATTCGCAAAAGTAACATATCTTCCTTGAGCACCACTTGTACCTCCAGTAATAATCTCGTCACCAGATAATGCAGCCGTTTTAGCAGTTACTGTTAATTTAGTAGTTAGATCATATACAGTACCATTAGCTTGTAAACCACTATATAACAGTGGATTTGAGACTAGACCTACTACACGGAAATCATTGTTTGTAAATAATGTGCCTGTTTCATCGCCATCGATCTTCAAAGATAACATTACATTATAGCCACCTAATTCTTTCACTGGATCTGATCCGTGACCACCTATGGGAGCAATTGAACCATTAGCCGTAGCACTAGCACCATGAGAAGTATTTGCATTAATAACAATTTCATACTTAGAATAATTGGTTCCTCGATTGACAATAATAATTTCATTAATACTATTACCAGTTGCTGATGATGCTAAAGCTGGGAGCGTAACGTTAGCATATGCTAAAGAACCACTACCATCTCCTACTACACTAACACGTGGCCCAACATAATAAGTAGATGTTGTATTGGGACTAGTATTGAAAGCACCATTAACAGTAATTGTTTTAGTAGCACCAACATAATTAATAATTCTTCTTAACTGACCAGATCCTAATCCCCCACTAATATAAATTGAAGAGTAATTGTAAATATTATCAGTACCACTAGAATGAGAAGATAAAGCCATTGTAGATGAGTTTGCTATAGAAGCAAAGGATCCGTTGGTGCCGAGATAGTTAGTACCACCAGCATTAACTTTAACGAATTCCACAGCACCATTAACAGAGGCCTGTTGAACGGTCCATTGACTAGAACTATCATCGGCAGTTAATGTTTTTACAGGAATATAACCAGTGGTGACAAATTTTAGAACATCAGATGTACTAATATTATACATAAATTTCCACTGATAATCATCAGACGTTTTAAAAATTCCTGTACCGGTAGAAATAGGTTCTACCGTTGAAACAGCCCCATTATTATTATCCATACATTTATATACATTATAACTAGAAGTGACTACATAGAAAGAACTACCATATAAAGAAGAACTTCTATGAGAATATGGTGTATATACAGTACCGGTTGTCCAAGTGTATCTAGTAATAGCAAATCTAATATCAGAACTATTTACTCTTTTAGCCGCCAACATATTCCGCCAGATATTAAAATCTGTATTTTGAATAGTATCAGTAGGTGTAGGAGGACTTGAATCATCACTCCAAGCATTAGACCTAGCTAAAAACATATAATACCTAGTATTAATATTAGCCGCCTCAGTGAATGACTCGTAGAACTGAGTAGCATTATTTAATCTAAACTTGTATGTAACAATTCCTGCCATATCGATTCTTCTCTATTAATGTCTATTCTATTTATTCTTATTTATTTAGTTATTTTCACACAACATAAGCAAATCTTCCGCTAGATAACGTAGGACCACCATAAGATTGACCTAATGATATCATATTATTAACAGCCGAAGATACTACATTGACAGTATACTGTCCGTCTGTATTAGAACCTGTAGAATTGAATATAACTACATCATATGTATTTAATAATGGAGGTGGTTGTTTTAATACAGCACCCACCGTAGTATTTGATGTTAGAGCAAAAGTATTAGCGCCGGCTGATGTATATGTAGTATTAGAATAAGTTAATATTGGATTGGTTACCATCGAACTAGCACCAGCAATAGAAACAATTCTAACAAAGATTGAAGTATCATTAGCAGTATTTATAGCATTGATCATGTCGCCAACTTGATGTTTACTATTAAATATAGTTCCGCCATTACCGACAACTACATTAGCATTATGTGATAGTGTACGAATAAAGCCAGGCATAGTTTGCCCTGAGGCTGGCGTAGCGGCCGATGAAGGATTGAAATGAGTATTATTACCAAATGCTAATTTATGATTATTCAAATCTAATATAGGTATACTACCAAATACACTAAGTGTTGTTGGTATTGTTTTAGATGGGCGAACTGTACCATGACCTAAATTAGCTGTTAGATAAGGTGCTAGTGTGGTATAATTGTAAACATATAGTCTACCAGAAGTTTCATTAAACGGTGGTTCTATTGCTGATACTGTATTAGCAAAGTTAGCAGTATTAATAGCACCTAGATATATAAATATGTCGGAATCAAATTCTATAGAGGGAACGTTCCCAATATTAGATATAATTGTAGTCTCGCCGAATAACTTAGTTCCAGCAGGATGTAATAATTTTTTTATTGTCTCTCTATATGTATTAATACCTCTAGATGACTTAACAACATAACTAAAATCTTGATAAAAATCATTTTGTAGTTTTTGATCGTTACTTAAAAAGCCTTTAGTAGATAGATATTTACCTTGTCTGGTTTCAACACCAGAGACGATTGGTGTTGCTATAGCGTTTACTGTCCCTCCTCGGGAATTGTTTGTGATACCAATATTTTCAAACTTACTATATCCGGCTCCCTTTTCATTTATACTAACTTCTGTAATAGAGCCGGGCAAATGAACAGGATTTAATTCGGCATTCTGTCCTAAAATACCACCGTCGTGTGCATCGGCTAGTCCTGCTGCGGCAATTGTTGGATTTACTACTGTTACAACAGGAAAAGAGGTATAACCACTACCATATTTACTCATAGATACAGAAGTGATAGTACCTGTAGTAGTATTTTGATATAATAGACCAGTAATAATTGAACTTGATATATTTGCTACAGCTAGATTAGCAGAAACAGAAGCAGTATTACCACTCCCTGTCACCCATCTTAATCCATGATTGAGACGAATGTTAGACACAGGTCTAATAGTATCTTGACAAATACTCTGAACACTAGTGTTGCCGATACTACTAATTTTACCTACAGCACCTAATCCAGACCCACCAGAAAATGTTAAAGCTATATTATTAATATAACCACTACCACCAGATATAATAGCTACATTAATAGAAGACTGGTCATTTGTTGATATAATAGCACCATTAGCACCACTACCAGCATCCGATGTAAATGTGATCAAATCGCCTGTTTGATGAAACACTCCTGCACCAAAACCACGAGGCAAAGATACGACACCAGACTGAATTGCAACATCCTGTAATGGACCAGATAATCCATAAATATCAGCGACCGTACTAGTAATATCTGATATTACTGATTGGCCATCATCAAAACTACCTACAATATTAGAAACTGTGATTTCAGTAATAGTAGAGCCAATTTCTTGAGTTTGAACTACTTCCTCTACTCTAGCCGTACCACCCGTAACTTGATTTGTTACTACTTGTCCCAGAAGTTCTGAAGCTTTTGTAGGTGATAATCCAACTAATCGGAGAATAGTAGGTTCATTCCATCTACCGTCAGATGTTTTAAGAATATAATCGCCTGGGAAATAAACATCTATATCTTCATTAAACATAGCTCGGAAAAGAATCCGATAAGACTTATCAGTTCCTTTATTATAATATAAACTACGAATATTTTTTGCAAGAAGAGACTTATCTACAACAGCATCATCTGGTACATTTTTAAATATTTCATCTCTGAAATACTGGAAATAATCAGTTGGAGTAGTATCAAGTTCGGCCCGTGAAATTAAATCTTTAGAAACTTCGATGGCGTTATTACTTTGCTCCATCCATTCATAATAAGCCCTAATAAATGCTTCTAATTTAGGACCTTCTTCAGTAACAAAGTCCGGTAGTTGTTCATTTATTAGTGTTGATATTTTTCTATTAGTAGTCATTTTAGATACTATAACTCAAGGTTGTTCCGACAGTTGCAACAGCATTATCTGTTATAATAGTAGTACTAACTCCTTCAGTAGCCACCAAACCAACTGAAGAAGTAACTTCTTCTGTATTATCGTTTACTGTTACTATACTAGCACCAGATATTAAAAGAATTTGGTTTCGTAAACCAAATATATTTTTACTTTTAGGCTGCATTTTAACAGACAAATAATCACCACTATAAGCAGTCATTAATGTATTAATCAAAGTAATTTGACCTACGTCATAATCGATAGCACCAAAATTAGTATCTCTATAGTTAGTATCTCCAACATCTACTGTAAATGTTCTTAATGTATTATAACCATCATGATCTATTGATAATCCACTAGTATCATCTACTGTGAATGTAGAAGAAGATATAGTACCTAGATGTCCTTCATGTGGTCGTAGAATAGGTTGATGAAAACTTACTTGATAAGTAGAAGTGGTTGTAGTAATAGGGACAAATCGTTTCTCTAATTGTATCTCCGCATCTACAGATATAAAACTAGCATCCGAACCCTTTAACTTCGCTATCATTTCATACAGATAAAACTTATTACCAAAAGTGCCTAGATTATCTGCTTCAAACAAAATCAATGCATCTTGTATTTTTTTATTCAACGCGGCCGCGGAAAGTGAAGTAAGCTCAGGATTATATCGAACGCTGATTGTAGGAACAATATACATAAAAGTAGCGTCTACCATCTCTACATCAATAGATAAAGTATTTCTACTTTTCAAACCTGCTCGAATAGCTTCTTTCTTTTGAGTCGAAAGCAATGCGCCACTAGAAGGTTTAGCAGCAATAAATACTTTACCATAAATTGGTGGAGTGTTATCTTCACCACCCCAAACATTAATAGAAGTTATTTCACCATTTTCAGATAATATAATATTTTTATAATCTTGCATGGTCACTAATCTATCTTGTGCTTGAAACTTATGAGGTGCATTGAATTTGATACTATCAATAGTCTCTTGTAGAGAACCGCCTTGAGCTTCAGATGTAGTAGTAATAGAAAAATTTGTATATCCACCCAGACTAGATGGTGATACAAATGTATTCGTGCCATTGACAGTTGTACCATTAACTACACGATAATCTATGATTACAATATTTCCATTAATAGGCTTTTTACCGAATACGTCGTCACCAAAATATATTTCGTATAAGCTATCTTCGTTTTCTTGTAAATAATAAACTGTAGAAATACTATTAACTGTAGAAAGATCTGATACTAATGAGTAGGATGTAATTGCGTTATTGGATAAAGATTCTTGAATACGCACAGTAAAACTACCAGTATCGGTGTTTTCATTAGGAAGAATATAACGTACTGGAGTAGTCGTGTTTACTGCAAATCTATGTTGTAAAGGAGTACCTTCTACAATATTCAAAGTACCTAAAAAGGTTCCGTCAGGCTGACTAACCAGAGAAGTAGATTGCGAGGTAACCCATGTATAACTAATACCATTCACGGAAGATGTGAATTGAGTATTAGCATCTACAGTAATGCTTGTTGGCGTATCACCTGGAGTGACAGTAGCACTAACAGCAGCCGTAGCACCTGTAGAAGATCTTGGTATATAGTTCAGCATTTTAGCGCGTGACACGACACTAGTTCTCAGTTGTGCTGAGTCTAGAAACATTTCATTTGCAACCATATTAAGATAGAATGCATTATGATATGTATTATACGATAACACATTTAGTAGAATAGATAGGGT
>Ga0209403_10002693_pt1 | contig 20884 bp, 18 predicted proteins | sample ArcticOcean_MG_C_8_FD_187440 | JGI IMG/M metagenome (GOLD analysis project Ga0209403, IMG submission 187440) | Marine microbial communities from western Arctic Ocean - ArcticOcean_MG_CB11_86 (SPAdes) (version 2) | ecosystem: Environmental > Aquatic > Marine > Oceanic | place: Arctic Ocean... | reverse complement strand
AAACCAATTCTTCCGGAGAAGAAGGTTTTATAGATAAAAGTCAGTACCCACTATTTAATATAGCTGTAAAAGAGTGGCGTGGCTTAATATTTGTCAATTTAGACCCTACGGCATTATGGATTGAGGACGAGGTATTTCAACGATCGCCTGAAGGTTTAAAAAATTATCCAATTGAAACGATGCAATGTGGGCATGTTTGGAAAAAAAAGATTAGATGTAACTGGAAACTTTTTTGGGAAAATTTTAATGAATGTTTGCACTGTCCAAATATCCATCCTGAATTAGTTGATATGGTCCCACTTTACTCAAGAAGAATTATAAATAAAATGGATCTCTCCAATTGGGAAATTTACAATGATTCAATAGAAAAAAAACATACTGGAGGGTTAAAAGATGGCGCTGAAATATGGTCGACGGATGGCTCCAGTCAGGGACGATCGATAAAAAGCCTTTCTTCTGAAGATTTAGCTCGAGGCCAGCTTTATGCGTCAGCTTGGCCGTCAGTTTTTATCGCGGGATATGCTGACCATGTTAGAGTTGTTCGTGTCATACCTCTAGATACTGAGTCTATAGAGCTAACAGCGGAATGGTTATTTGAGCCAGAGACACTAAACGACCCTAATTATGATATTAGAAACGTTATTGATTTTGGTACTTTGGTAATGGAACAAGACGGACGGGCCTATGAATTGAACCAAATGGGATTAAGGGCGGAACCGTTTAAGGGGGCGGTTTTAATGCCAGAGGAATATTTATTAAAAAAACCGCATGATTGGATTAGAAGTTAGCTTTAAAAATAATAAAGAAAGAAAAACATATGAAGGCTATTCAGATTGAGAGTTTGCCCGGAATTTCTCACATAATTCTTAACCGTCCATCGGCGTTAAATGCAATAAATGAGGAAATGATTTCCGAAATAAATCATATGATGACAGAAATATCTGAAGACGACAAAGTAAGATGCGTAATCATTTCGGGTGCCGGTAGGTGTTTTTCTTCAGGTTATGATCTGAAAGAGTCAGCTCAAAGAGAAACTACAGGGAGAGAAGAGTGGGAACAGGTTTTAAAGAAAGATTTTGAATTTGTTATGCAGTTTTGGAACTGTAAAAAACCAACTATCGCTGCAGTTCATGGGTACTGTTTAGCTGGTGCCTTTGAGCTGGCAATGGCTTGCGACTTAACGATTGCGAGTGAGTCTGCTATGTTTGGAATGCCTGAAGTGCGATTTGGCTCAGGTATTGTAGCAATGTTGGCGCCATGGGTAACAGGCCCTAAGCAAGCAAAGGAGTTACTCCTGACTGGACATGATAAATTCTCTGCTGACTATTGTTATAAAATAGGGGTGGTTAATAGAGTGGTTGAAGATGGATTATTAATAAAAACGGCTATAGAGGTGGCCCAACAAATAGCTTCTTCGTCAGCTCGCTCTGTCCAGCTTACTAAAGCTGCAATTAATAAAAGTTATGAGATGTCCAGTATGCGAGAGGCGCTTTTGGCCGCTTTAGAAATTGATATTCAAATAGAATCTGATGAAAGTCCCGAAAGGTTAGAGTTTAACCGGATTAGAAAAAATCGGGGCTTGCAGGCTGCACTCGAGTGGCAAGATAATAAATTTAATTAGATTATGGTCGTTAATGACAGTTAACTTGTCGTAAAAGTTAAGGCTTGAACCTGGTGAAAAAACCCTGTGTTTTTTAAGCAGTTAAGAACTGTCGGGTCGGGTTGACCATCTACCGATAGGAGAGCAATAGCTTCGCCGCCTATCGCGCTTCTTCCCAAAGTAAAGTTTGCAATATTCACATTATTGTTACCTAAAACACCACCCAAAATGCCTATAATACCTGGTACATCTTTATTCGTTGTGTAGATCATGTGTTCTGAGATTTCAGAATCTATATTCAAGCCTTTAATTTGAATGAAGCGGGGTTTTCCATCTGAGAAAACAGTTCCAGCAATTGACCTTTCCCGGGTTGGAGTCACCACCTTAATTTTGATATAACCTTCAAAGGCACCTGTTTTATTCTGTTTGATAGTACTGATTTGAACTCCGCGATCCTTAGCAATAATTGGGGCAGAAACCATGTTTACATCTGCATTACTTGTCTTGAGAATTCCGGCAACTGCCGCACAATCAAGAGCGTTTAAATTCATTGAGGCAACAGAACCATTATACGTTATAAGTATTTCTTTAAGAGGCTCGGCCGTCATTTGACCTATGAATAAACCAAGATTTTCAGCAAGTTTTAACCATGGACGCATTATGATAGCTTCTTCCGCTGTTACTGAGGGCATATTAAGAGCATTAGACACGGCTCCACTTAGTAAATAGTCGGACATTTGCTCTGCAATTTGAATTGCAACATTTTCTTGGGCTTCGGTTGTGGCTGCTCCAAGGTGGGGGGTAACTATAACGTTTGGTAGGTTAAACAGTGGGCTGTTTGTTGCAGGCTCTTGGGCGAATACATCTAATGCAGCGCCTGCAACCCGACCGTCCTGTATGGCAATTGCTAAAGCTTCTTCGTCTACCAACCCCCCTCTCGCACAATTGATTATATGCACGTTCGGTTTGAGCTTCTCAATAGCGGCCTTGCTAATAATATTTCTAGTTAGATCAGTTAAGGGCACATGTAATGTAATGAAGTCTGACTTTGCGAACAATTCGTCTAACTCAACTTTTGTTACCCCTATTTTTTGAGCTCTTTCCTTAGATAAATATGGATCATAGGCAATAACTTTCATTTTTAAACCTAATGCTCTGTCACAGACGATCGTCCCTATGTTTCCCGCACCTATAACGCCTAGAGTTTTTGATGTTAACTCAACACCCATAAATCTAGACTTCTCCCATTTTCCGCTGTGAGTAGAGGTATTTGCGTCTGGAATCTGTCTAGCCACCGCCATCATCATTGAAATTGCGTGCTCTGCAGTTGTTATTGAATTTCCAAAAGGTGTATTCATTACGATTATACCTTTCTTAGAGGCAAACGGGATGTCAACATTGTCTACGCCAATACCTGCTCTACCGATAACCTTAAGATTAACCGCTGCTTTAATTATTTTTTCGGTTACTTTTGTGGCCGATCTAATTGCCAAGCCATCATATTGAGGAATAAGTTTTAATAACAACTCTTTGTCTTTACCTAATTCGGGTTTAAAATCGACATCAATCCCCCGATCCCGGAAAATTTGCACAGCAGTATCTGATAATTTATCTGAGACAAGAACTCTAGGTGACATTTGACTTAATCCTCTACTTTTAATTTTGTATAAAATATATTTTACTGTGTGAAGAGTTTTATGCTTGATCGCTAATAGCGGTTTGAAAAGCCCAAGTAATCCAGGGGACCAAGGATAAAAGGTCTGATTTCTCAACCGTCGCACCACACCAAATTCTTAGCCCGGGTGGCGCATCTTTATGAGCGTTAATATCCAAAGCGACACCTTCGTTCTCTAAATGTTTTACCACGCTCTTTATAAAGGTTTTTACATTTTTAATTCTGTGGTCGTTAAATAGGAGACACACACTAGTATTAGATCTGGAGTCCGGTTCTACCGCTAAAAATTCTAACCACGGCGTATTTAAAACAAAATCGTTTAACACTTTGGCATTCTGATTTGATCTATCTATAAGTGCTGGAAGCCCTCCGATACTTTCTGCCCAATCTAAGGCAAATAAATAATCTTCAACGCACAACATGGAGGGCGTATTTATGGTTTCCCCTGAAAATATACCTTCTATCAGTTTATTGTCTTTTTTAAGGCGAAAAATTTTTGGTAATGGCCATATGGGTGTATAAGACAGTAATCGTTCTATTGCGTGAGGTGATAAAACAATAATTCCGTGGCCACCTTCACCGCCAAGCACTTTTTGCCAACTAAAGGTTGTTGCATCTAGTCTGTCCCAAGGTAAGTCCATTGCAAATGCTGCTGACGTTGCATCGCATAATGTAAGCCCTTTACGTTTTATCGGGATATTGCTCTTGCTTGAAACTTTTACACCTGATGTTGTTCCGTTCCAAGTGAAACAAACATCATTATCAAAATTTACGAAATTAAAATCCACAATTTTTCCGTAGTTTACTTTTTTTATTGTCGCTTCAAGTTTTAACTGCGTTATAGCATCGGTAATCCACCCAGCACCAAAACTTTCCCAAGCTAGCATTTCAACATGCCTGCTTCCCAATAGGTTCCACATGGCTAACTCAAAGGCTCCAGTGTCAGAGGCAGGTACAATTCCGATCTTAAAGTCGTTAGGTATTCGAAGAACTTTCCGGGTTAAATCAATTGCTTTCTGCAACTTTTGTTTTCCTATTGTTGACCTATGTGAACGTCCTAACGAGGCTCCAGAAAGAGATTTAAGCGTCCAAGTTGGAGGTTTTGTGCATGGCCCGGATGAAAAATGGGGATTACTCGGCTTTGAAGCCGGTTTTTTTAAAGTCATTTTTATTATCCTTACAGATATGTGCCCCTCGTTGGGGAGGGGTGTCCCGAGGTCACCCTTAAGCACAGTTTTAGACTTTAACAAGAATAAAGTTACTTTATAGTTTTTTTAAAGTAACATGCTTGTTTAGGGAATTTTTATCAAAAAATGTATACGGTTAGTTTTTTCGCAAATCCAGAGATTCCTTTTCTTAGTCGTGCAATAGTTCAGCCTGTTTTTGATAATTGGAAACATATCAGTCAAATACGGTGGTTGATGGTCGGTGTTGCTTGTGAGTTTGATGTTCTAAACTACCCCAGAGATTTTGAATTTTATTGGAATGAGTTTCAAAAACTTTCTGTTGACTTGGTAATCCAGCCTACGATTGGTCGACAGAAGAAGGTTTTAATTGCTGATATGGATAGCACTATCATTCGACAAGAATGTATAGATGAGTTAGCTTCAGAGGTTGGAGTCGGTGAGCAGGTTGCTGGCATTACAAGAAAATCTATGAATGGAGAGCTTAATTTTGAAAATGCGTTGAGAGCAAGAGTTCACTTACTAAAGGGGTCTCCCTTTTCTGTGATCGAAGAGGTTTTAAAAAATAAAATTTCTCTTGTTCCCGGTGCTCGTACGTTACTAGCCACAATGAAACATAATGGTGCTTATTGCGCCCTTGTGTCTGGAGGTTTTACAGTTTTTTCTGAAGCCATACAGGCTGATCTGGGGTTTGATGAGTCTCGAGCTAACGTTCTAATTGTAGAAAATGGCTTTCTCACGGGATATGTGCGTGAGCCTATTCTAGGTGGAGATTCAAAGGTTGTTGCTCTCAATCAAATCACTCAACGTTTGGGCGTGAGTGCAAAAGAGGTAATTGCTATAGGAGATGGGGCCAATGATTTAGGTATGCTAGCGGTAGCCGGTTTTGGCTTAGCATTACATGCGAAACCCTCAGTACAAAAAGAAGTTAAGAACAGAGTGAATTTTGGGGATTTAACCTCTTTACTGTTTTTGCAAGGATATTCATCAAAAAACTTTATAACTGTTTAAATTATTGCCCGTTCCAGATAGGTTTTCGTTTTTCAACGAAGGCTCTTGCTCCTTCTAATTGATCCTCGCTAGAGTATAAAGCGTCAACAGTTTTTAACTGCCTTTCGGTAATTTTTTTCATTGTTTCTTGAAATGAATGGTCTTCGGCCTCACGAACAATTTCTTTAATTGCGGTATAAACAAGAGGTGGCCCTGAGGCTAATAGTTCTGCAATCTCCCAAGCTCGATTGAGTAGTTTCTCGCCAGCAATAATTTCATTAACCAAACCCCATTTATGGGCTTCTTCTGAAGTAAACCAACGACCTGTAAAAAGGAGCTCCATAGCTATATGGTAAGGAATACGTTTAGGTAGTTTAACACTGGCTGCGTCGGCTACTGTACCAGATAGTATCTCTGGTAGTGCGAAAGTTGCGTGATTAGCAGATATTATAATATCTGCACTAAGAGCTAATTCTAGCCCGCCGCCACATGCAATACCGTTAACGGCAGCAATAATTGGTTTGTTTAAATCTGGTAGTTCTTGTATTCCCCCAAATCCCCCGACCCCATAATCTCCGTCTACTGCATCTCCATCTGCCGCAGCTTTCAAGTCCCATCCCGCGCAAAAAAATTTTTCTCCTGAACCCGTTATTATGGCAACTCTGAGGCTAGGGTCGTCTCTAAAGTTTTTAAAAACCTCCCCCATAAGTCGGCTAGTTATTAAGTCAATGGCATTGGCCTTTGGGCGCTCTAAGGTTACCTCAAGTATGGAGCCCTTTATTAAGGTTTTAATTGGATGTGTCATTTTGCCTCCATTAGCAACGCATCTACAGCAACAGTTCTTGTTTTAGTGCAGATGAGAGGGTTAATTTCTATTTCACTAATTTTTGTTGAGTTTTGAATTACATAAGCCTGTAAGCTCCATATTGCCTCGATAATAGAATTCAAATCCGCACCATCTAATCTTCTGTAACCTTCTAGCAACTTAAAGATTTTTAGTTTTTCTAAGGCGGCCATTAGATTATCTTTAGAGGTTGGTATTAGTACGGAACTCTGATCGTTCGATAACTCGGAGTAAATTCCGCCCACCCCGATGGTTAGAATGAAACCATGGTCGCCATTTCTGTGGACACCAACTAAAAGCTCAAAGCCCTTTGGTTGCATTTCTTCAATTAAAAAAGCGCTATTTTTAGTTACTTTGTTTGCAGCCTGACTAACCTCAAGATTGGATGTGCAGTTTAAGTGTACCCCGTTATTTTCAGTTTTGTGCGCAAGATTTAAAGCCTTAACTACTAGAGGAAAAGAAAGCTTCGCAGTGCATTTTGGAATTTCATATATTGAATTACAAATAATTCCTTTGGGTACATTAATGCCAAACTCAGACAGACGTTTCTTTACTTCAGACTCTGATACTAACTCGGGCGTTCCCTCTAATTTAGACAGTAATAGTGGTTCAGGTAAGTCATTGTATTTTCTGATAGATGCTTTTGTTGCGGTTACAGCTTCCATAAGGCCGTTAAACGGCACGATTCCAGAGTTTATTAATTCAGTGGCAGTTCGTTCGGGCATAAGCTCCGGCAGAGTCGAAACAACTGAAATATTTGACCCTGTTTTCTGTTTAACGCGGATGATTACTTTTGTAGCAATTTCCCAGTCAATTAGGCTGCATCTATCTGCTCGAGGGTAGTCTATTATAAAGAATGTCATAGAATTTTGGGAAGCAATAATTGCTTTCCAAGCATTTTCCATAGCCTTTTCGTCTCTCCAGATATACGTATGGTAATCTAACGGATTTGCTAAAGCGACTTTGGGGCCTAAAGCGGTTCTTAGATTTTTTAACTGTTTAGGATCAAGCGGTGGAAACTCTAAACCAGCACTGATTCCTAAATCAGCGATTAATGCCGCCTCCCCTCCAGAACAGCTAACCGAAGCTACAGAGTTTGACTCTAGGCGACCATAGCAGTGAAGTAATTTTAATGTCTCAATAAAAGTTGGAATATCTTCTAATTTAGTTATGGTTAGGCGTTCTAGAAAAGCTTCAGAACCTAAGTGGTTTCCCGCTTTTGAAGCTGTATGGGATTCTGTTGCACTTTTAGCTTGATCAGTTTTACCAGTTTTTATTGCAATTAATGGGATATTTTTTTCTATCGCCTTTTTTGATAGCTTTTCCCATTCACGTGTATCTTTGAAGCCCTCAATATGAAAGCCGATTGCGGTTACTCTTGGATCATCTAAAAGAAATGATGCAATGGACGCTTGGCTGACTTTAGCTTGATTTCCGCACGTCACTACATATGCGATCGGAAGGCCTCTATTTTGCATTGTAATGTTAATAGCTATGTTTGAACTTTGCGTTAGAATAGCTACACCGCGATCTACGGGACAACAGCCGTGTTGATCTGGCCACATCACAATTTTGTCAACCGCATTAATAAAACCATAGCAATTGGGCCCTAATAACGGCATTTCTTTCGATATTAAAACCAAGTTTCTACTAGCAGTAACTCCAGTTTCATCTTCTGCTTTTGTTTCCTCAAAACCTGAAGCAAAGCATATTGCTCCTCCAGAATTTATACATTCTAGAGATTTAACTGCTTCGATGGTTGCATCTCGATTTATACCTAAAAAAGTAGCGTCAGGAGAAGAGGGAAGCTCACTTATAGTCTTATAAGTATTAATCCCACCTATTATATCTTTTGTTTGGCTCACGATATAAATTTTGCCGGAAAAGCCAAATTTTTGTGCTTGCTTTAGGACAGCATAGCACCATTCACCACCACCAACGATGGCTATTGTATTTGGCTTGAAGAGCCTGGATAAAGGGTTCACCATTGCGCTACCTAAGCTCCAAGAGCCCTTAGGAGATCACGACTTATTATATGGCGCTGTATTTCGGATGTACCATCCCATATTCTTTCTACGCGAGCATCTCTCCAAAAACGTTCAAGTGGTAAATCGTTCATTAATCCCATGCCGCCATGGATTTGAATCGCTTGATCCGTTACCCGAGCCAACACCTCACTAGCAAATAACTTAGCAGATGCAATTTCACGATTGGCAGAGCTGCCATTGTCCAATTTATCTGCCGCAGCTAAGGTTAAAAAATCTGCAGCATCGATTTCAGTAATCATATCGGCCAACTGAAAGCTCACCCCTTGGAAACGCCCAATTTTTTGACCGAACTGTTCGCGGGTTGCAGCATAATTTAGTGCGTAGTCAAATACGCGTCGTGATCGGCCGACAGACATGGCTGCTACAGTTATACGGGTCGCATACAGCCAAGTATTCATTACATCAAATCCACCGTCAACCTCTCCCAAAACTTGGGTCTCTGGTATCCGGCAGTCACTAAACTCTAATATCATATTTTTATAACCGCGGTGGCTTACAGACTTATACCCATCCCTAATAGTGAACCCGGGGGTCCCACGATCAACCAGAAAAGTGGTTATCTTTCTTTTTGATCCACTAGAGGTTTCTTCTGAACCTGTTGCTACAAAAACAATTATGAAATCTGCATGATCAGCGCCAGATATGAAATGCTTGGTACCATTGATGACCCAATCACCTTTATCTTTTCTGGCTGAGCACGTCATACTCCTGATATCGGATCCCGCACCAGGTTCTGTCATTGCCAGCGCGTCCATTCTTTCTCCTCTGATAGCGGGCATTAAATACCTGTCGATTTGATCGCCTTTGCAGGCCATTAATATGTTTTGTGGGCGTCCAAAAAAGTGGTTAAGAGCCATTGAACCACGACCCAACTCACGCTCTACGATAGAAAATTCTAAATGGTTAAGCCCTGCACAACCAAGCGTATTAGGAAAGTTACAGGCATAAAACCCAAGCTCTAGTGTTTTGTTTTTAATTTCTTGTGCAATTTCGTTTGGAACCTCCCCCAAAGATTCGATTAAATTTTCATGGGGATATATTTCCCTTTCGACGAAACTTCGAACCGTTGAAGCTATCATTTCGTGTTCTTGATTAAGGCCGTATTGCATTTCTAATTACCCATTTTTTTTTAGTAGTATCACCTGAAACATAATTTTGAAAAGGATCAACCCAAATTATTTTTATATCTAATTTATTTATATCAATATATTAAAGTTGGGGAAGCTTTTGAAAGTTTAGAGCCGACTCAAATATCGATTCAGAACTTTGATTAAAGGTAGGGACTTCTGGCATTAAAAATTAAAGTTAAATAATCTAATACGCACGAAATATAGAAGAGATTATAGCTAAGTCTGGAAAAAAAAATTATTATACTGAATGGAATTAAACACGTTGATATTAAATCTTTATCTATTTTTATTTAAATCAAGATAATTACTTTTTTCTCAATATATTAGCCCTAAGATTAACTTAAATCATTGTTTTAAAATAATAATAATTTTAAAAATCTTAAAACTGATAAAATAGATGTTCTTTTGACGGAACTTAAATTTCGCATATATAAAAAATAAAGCTTTTCATACACCAAATATTGTGTTGTATCTCAACATACAGTCATTTTTTATACATTAAACCCTAAATATAGGGAAGAAGGGAAATTTAGATATGGCAACTAAACCAATGACAAAAACTCAGTTGATAGCAGCGTTAGCTGATGAAACTGGTTCAGACAAAAAATCTGCAACCGCAGCCTTAGATGGCCTAATTGCAATAATAAGCCGTGAAGTTTCAGCTGGAGGAGCAGTAACTCTACCAGGAGTTGGAAAAATTTATTGCAGAGAGCGTCCAGCAAGAACCGTGAGAAACCCAGCAACGGGTGAGTCTATGGAAAAAGGCGCGGATAAAGTCGTGAAGATGACGATTGCTAAAGCTCTTAAAGATGGTGTTAATGGTTGATTAACCTAATACTTTAAATCAATAGGCCGTCTTTGGACGGCCTTTTTTTTAGTAGTAAAATAATAAGAACTTTTAACATTTTGGTTTTATACGGGAACTATAATGGATATTAAGGCAATATTTTTAGGTATAGCCTTTGCTTTTATGTGGTCTAGTGCGTTTACCTCAGCCCATATTATAGTTGCGTCTGCTCCACCTCTAACGGCACTGTCTCTTCGATTTTTAATATCTGGATTGGTTGGAATTGCCCTGGCTAAAAAACTGGGGCAAAGCTGGAATCTAACTAAAGGTCAGTGGGTTGGAACATTTATTTTTGGTTTTTTCCAAAATGGGCTCTACCTTGGATTAAACTTTGTAGCGATGCAAACAATAGACGCCTCCCTTGCGGCTATTATTGCATCAACTATGCCGCTTCTGGTAGCTTTAACGGGTTGGCTAATTTTTAAGGAGAGAATTAATTTTTTTGGAATCCTAGGTTTGATTGCTGGGGTTGCCGGTGTTCTTTTAATAATGGGCACAAGGCTTAACGGTGGTGTTGATGTTTTTGGGTTAATACTTTGTGGAATTGGTGTGTTCGCCTTGGCTTTTGCATCCCTAGCTGTGAGAGGGGCTTCTTCGGGAGGAAACATCTTGATGATCGTAGGGCTTCAAATGTTGGTTGGTAGTTTTGTTTTAGCAGCAATAGCTTTACCTACAGAAAGCTTTGATTTTTCTTTAAGCTTATCGGTTATTTTGGCTTTTCTATATACAACTTTTGTTCCAGGTTTGGGGGCTACTTGGGTGTGGTTTGTTTTGGTTGGACGGATTGGAGCCGTTCGTGCCTCGACCTTCCATTTTTTAAATCCATTTTTTGGAGTTCTAGTAGCCTATATAATTTTGGGTGAGTCTATAGGCTTTATCGATTTAATCGGAGTAGTGATTATCACTTCAGGAATTTTAATGGTACAATTATCTAAGTTAAATGAAGGGACCCCGTCTTTGGTAAAAAAGTAAGAAAACGTTAGCCGATCTTACCTCTACTTCCACCAATTTGACCTCGGTCAATTAAGAGGTGGTCTAAAAGAACACAAGCCATCATTGCTTCTCCAACCGGCACAGCACGTATTCCCACGCAGGGGTCATGACGCCCTTTAGTTACTATACTGGTGCTTTTTCCCGACTTTGTTATAGTTTCCTGTTCAGTTAAAATTGAGGATGTTGGTTTCACAGCAAATCGAACGATGATGTCTTGCCCAGTTGATATACCTCCTAGAATACCTCCAGCATTGTTTGATTTATATTCTGGCCCGGCAGGACCAAAAAGTATTTTGTCTGAATTTAGTTCTCCAGTTAGTTTGGCCACACCCATTCCTGCGCCTATTTCAACACCTTTAACTGCATTTATACTCATCATAGAGGCAGCAAGATCGGCGTCTAATTTTCCATATATAGGAGCCCCGAGACCCGCTGACACACCTGAGGCGACGACCTCTATTATCGCACCAACCGAGCTTCCATTTTTGCGAATACCATCCAGATACGTGGACCAGGTCTGCGACATATCTGAATCTGGGCTCCAAAAAGAATTGGTATCAATATGGGCTTCATCGAATCGCTCTCTGTTAATTTCAAGATCTCCAATCTGGACCAGATAACCTTTAATTTTTAAGTTTGGTAGTAAAGTTTTGAGCACCTCCCGCGCTACAGCGCCAGCAGCAACACGTGAAGCTGTTTCCCTAGCAGACGATCTTCCACCGCCTCTATAATCTCTAATTCCATATTTTTGCCAATAAGTAATATCTGCATGGCCTGGCCTAAACTTTTCGATTATATCACCGTAATCCTTTGACCGGTGATCAACATTTTCGATTAGGAGCTGTATAGGTGTTCCAGTTGTTATACCCTCAAATACACCTGACATTATGCGGACAGTATCTGGCTCTTTTCTTTGAGTTGTATATCTGCTTTGCCCTGGTTTCCTTCTGTCAAGCCAATGCTGAATTGTATCTTCGCTGATACTAATTCCTGGTGGGCACCCGTCTACAGTTGCTCCAATCGCTGCCCCGTGACTTTCTCCCCATGTTGTCACCCGAAAAAGGTGACCGTAGCTATTCATCGACATAACTTTTCTCCTAATTTAACGATTAATTACCTATGATGAGTGCAAAAGCCAAGTAATTCATGCCCTTGGAAAGATAGTATTAATAATTTGATGCAATGTTGGCCACAGAAAGTTTCCTTGAAAAATAATTTTTAATAATTTAGTATTTAAATACCTCGGGGAGCCTATCATGGCTGAGATGCAATTGCAGACCCGCTGAACCTGAACCGGCTTATACCGGCGGAGGGAAGGTTGGAGTTATTTCTCAAACCATTCTTCGCCATTATATTGGAGAAGTAAATGAGAGTGTTTTTTTTAACCTTTTTATCTTTTTTTATAAGTACTTCGATGAGTTGGTCAAAACCTATACTTACTGTTTACGCACCCGACTACTTTACTTCTGAATGGGGGCCCGGCCCTAGTATAGAGACGGCGTTTGAAGAAATTTGCGATTGTGATTTAAAATATGTCGCTGGAGATTTACTCCCCCGTTTATTGATTGAGAGAGATAAAATAAAGGCTGACGTTGTTATAGGTCTTAATACAGATGTTACTTTAAAGGCACGAACGCTTGATGTTTTTATCCCACATGGGCAGGACGTTAGCGAGTTAACTATCCCGATAAAATGGACAGATAGAATTTTCCTGCCATTTAACTGGTCACATACAGCGTTTATATTCGATAATACGAAGGTAGATAACCCTCCAACGTCATTTGAGGAACTGCTAGATCTACCCAATGATACAAGAATCATAATCCAAGATCCTCGAACGTCAATTTCTGGATTAGCATTTGTGTTATGGGTAAAAGCTGTTTTTGGAGATAACTCAGAAAAAGCTTTTTTTCGCCTGGCGCCAAAAGTTCTAACAGTCACTAAAGGTTGGTCAGAAAGCTATGGTATGTTTACGGAAGGCGAGGCCGACATGGTTCTTAGTTATACTACATCACCAGCATATCATATAATTGCAGAAAATGACAAAACAAAGTCAGCAGCTATTTTTGATGAAGGTCATTATTTTATGGCTGAATTAGTAGGGATGACCAAGAATGCTAAGGAGCCTGAATTAGCAAAAAAGTTTATGAACTTTGTTCTCTCCGAAACATTCCAGAAGATGATTCCAACGGCGAATTGGTCTTTTCCTGCTAACCTTGACTCGAGCAAATTACCTGAGGGTTTTGCTGGTCTACCTTTACCTCAGAAGGTTTTATTTTACACGGAGGAGGAGGTTGAACATTACAAAGACATAGTTATTCAGGAATGGTTAACAGCATTTCAGCAATGAGACTGAGTTTTGTTGGGGGGCTTATAGTAATCTCCCTAATAATTTTCTTAACTTTTGGTACGCTATTAGCCGTCACTTTTAGAATGGAGGGCTTTTCTGGGTTGGCTCGCTATGATTGGGCGGTAATAAAGTTTACGTTTTTACAGGCGTTTATCTCCGCATTAACTAGTTTAATTTTGGCTATTCCTATATCTAGAGCTTTGGTGAGGCGAAATTTTATAGGACGAAGAATTTTAATAACGCTTTTAGGTGCTCCATTTATATTGCCAGTTATTGTAGCAATTCTCGGCCTGATAGCGGTTTTTGGTAGAACTGGGCTTGTAAGTGATTTCCTTGGTTTTTTTAATCTTAAACCGTTACCACTTTACGGATTACAGGGGGTAATAATTGCGCATGTATTTTTTAATCTTCCATTAGCAGTTAGATTATTATTACAGGGCTGGTTATCAATACCGGCGGAGCGATTCAGATTGGGACATGCACTCAATTTTTCACCATTAAATTTTTTTAAATACCTAGAAGTTCCAATGTTAACAAGATTTGTGCCCGGTGCGTTTCTTTTAATATTCTTAATATGTACTACAAGTTTTGCTGTAGCACTAGCTCTGGGAGGAGGGCCAAAAGCTACGACGGTGGAGCTTTCTATCTATCAAGCATTTCGATTTGAATTTGACCTGTCTAGAGTTGCTGTGTTGGCGTTAATACAGTTTCTTATATGCGGCTTAATTGCAATCTTGTCCTTTTGGATTGCTCTTCCTACGTATCAAGGTTCTGGTCTAGACCGAGTGATTCCGATTAATTTTCAGGGTAGAATTGTTGACTTTATTTTTATACTTGGCTCTGCTTTGTTTTTAATTCTTCCTCTTTTTATGATTGTTTTTCGCGGATCGCATTCACTTTTTCTTCTACCCGAGGCTATTTTTATGGCTGCGTTTCGATCAATATGTGTCGCCCTTTTCGCGTCACTTTTAACTGTAGTTATGGGATTATTTGTAGCCTCTCTTTTAGTGTATCATTCAAAAAAGTTTGAGATTATTGGGTACTTACCTATAGCTGCATCTCCTTTGGTTATTGGAGTTGGGTTATTTATTATGAGCTATCAATGGATGGACCCAGCGAGGATAGCTCTGCCTGCAGCTGTTTTAATTAATGCTCTGATGTGTGTGCCGTTTGTCTTAAGAGCAATTTTGCCCACTTTTATTGATATTGAAAAAAATTATGGACGATTGGCTGATAGTTTAAGAATGTCTGGTTGGACAAGATTCAGGTGGCTTTTATGGCCCCGGTTGAGAAGGTCAGTTGGTTTTTGTATGGGTTTGGCAGCAGCTCTATCTATGGGAGATTTAGGTGTAATTGCTCTCTTCGCTGACCCTAATCACTCTACGCTTCCATTGGAGATTTATAGGTTAATGACGGCCTATAGAATGAACGATGCTTATGGAGCTGCTCTTCTTTTACTACTTTTAAGTGTTTCGTTGTTTTGGATATTTGATAGAGGGGGTCGCCTTGATGCTAACTCTTAGTTCTATTGTCTACGATGTAAATAAATTTAGGTTAGGTGCCGATTTTCGATTACCCAAGAGTTCAAGGGTTGCAATCATTGGCCCATCAGGAGCTGGTAAATCCACCCTTCTGTCTATAATTTCGGGCTTTACTAAACCCTGTTCGGGAAGAGTGATTTTAGACAATAAGGATATTACCCTGTTTGCTCCGGGCCAAAGAAAGGTGACAACCCTTTTTCAGGATGGTAATCTGTTTCCTCACTTAACAGTTGAACAAAATATAGCCCTGGGTATTCGTCCAGATTTAAGGTTAAGTAGTTCCCAAATTTTATTGTTGGAGGCTGCTATAAAGAGGGTTGGGTTATCAGACTTCTCGAAACGCAAACCCAATACTTTATCTGGAGGCCAGCAGAGTAGAATTTCTCTGGCCAGAGCACTAGTTAGAGATTGTCTCTTACTACTTTTGGATGAACCATTTTCTGCTCTAGGTCCGGCCCTAAAATCAGAGATGCTCGGATTGGTTAAGGATATCTCTATTGAAAAGGATTTAGTTCTTTTGTTTGTAACTCACGATCCAGAGGACGCTAAGCAAATTTGTGATTTATCAGTCGTCGTAGCTGAAGGAAATGTATATCCACCAGTTTGTACTACAGAATTGTTTTTAAACCCACCGGAGATTTTGAAGGCCTATCTATAAATTGACTATCTGTGCTTAATCGGGGCCCAGATACGTTTGTTTGATAGATATAAAAGGCCAGATAAAACAATTAAGAAAAATACTGCAATAAAGCCAGTATGCTTTCTCGAGTTAAGTTTTGGTTCGGCTGTCCACATTAAAAAGGCAGAGACGTCTTCAGCAATATCGTGCAGTTCTGTTGAGTGGCCATCGGCGTATTCGACATCATCTCCATAAAGTGGAGGCCCCATTCTTATCCAACCCCCTGGGTAAGTGGTATTTTCATAAAGCGTCACTCCAGCCTCTTCTTTTTCTTCTCCAGTGTAACTGGTTAAAAGTGATGCTATATATTCAGGACCACCAATACCTTTAAGAAATTGATTTATGCCTGTTCCATATGGGCCATGAAATCCTGCCCGCGCTTTTGCCATTAATGACAAGTCAGGAGCGCTGGCAAAATTAATTTTTGGAAAACTATCAGTAGGTATCAAGGCCCTAAATTCCTCGCTTACTGGATCTAACAAGTGTTGATTTGCCGCTTCGTCATATACAGAAAACTCACTAACATATGCTTTCATCTTGTTTTGTGAAATTCGAGGGCCGCCTTCATCTGATATGGTTCTCATGGGTACGTATTGAAGCCCGTGACAAGCAGAACACACTTCTGTGTATACCTGTAAACCTCGTTGAAGTTGCATTTGATCATAGGTTCCAAAAGGACCTTCAAACGAAAAATCAATGTCTTCTATATGACTTTCTTTGCTTTCTGATGCAGGGCTGGAAAAAGCGGTAAGAGATAATATAATTGCAAGTGAGAGTTTCTTTAACATTATTATTTCCCCTTTTACTCTGAAGGACTTTTCGTTGGTTTAGACGTTTGCACCTGTACCTTGGCTGGGTAATGCGCGTTGAAGTCGTCCTCGATAGTTTCTGGCTGAGTATGAGGTTTTTCTATAATACCAAGTAAGGGTAGGATAATAAAAAAGTATCCAAACCAATAAGCAGATGCAATCAATGAGAGAGTGGAGTACGGTTCTTCAGCTGGCATAGCACCAAGCCAAATTAGGGCAAAAAAATCTATCACTAATAAGCCAAAACACCATTTAAACATTGGCCTATACCGCCCAGATAACACGTAAGAAGTGTCTAGCCAGGGGACCAACGCTAGCACAGCAATAGATCCGAACATTGCTAGTACTCCAAATAATTTTGCACTAACCACTCCCAAAGTAATAAAGCTTGCAAGCTGGACTACCCAAACGTCTGCAGTAAAAGCTCTTAGAATTGCATAAAAGGGTAAGAAATACCATTCTGGTACAATGTGAGATGGAGTAACTAGAGCATTGGCCTCAATATAGTTGTCTGGATGGCCTAAATAGTTGGGCATAAAACCCACTATGGCCCAGAAAATTACCATAATGACCCCAAGGGCAAATAAATCTTTTAAAACAAAATACGGCCAAAAGGGCACGGTGTCTTTTTTTGCCGCTTCTTTTGATGTCCGCCTAACCTCTACGCCAGTTGGGTTGTTGTTACCGGTAGTATGAAAAGCCCAGATGTGAACGCCAACCAGTCCAACAATTACAAAGGGTAGCAGATAGTGAAGTGAAAAAAATCTATTAAGTGTTGCATTATCAACTGCTGGTCCTCCGAGTAACCACGTTTGAATTGGTTCCCCAATTCCTGGCAATGCTCCAAAGAGCCCGGTTATTACCGTGGCACCCCAAAAGGACATTTGGCCCCAGGGTAATACGTATCCCATGAAAGCTGTAGCCATCATAGCTAAGTAGATTAGCATACCTATGATCCATGTTATTTCTCGAGGTGCTTTGTAGGAGCCATAATACAGGCCTCTGAAAATATGAGCGTATACTGCGATAAAGAAGAGTGAGGACCCATTAGCATGAAGATATCTAAGCATATGGCCGCCATTAACATTCCGCATAATATGCTCAACTGATGCAAATGCCATATCCACATGAGGTGTATAATGCATTGCTAGCACAATTCCGGTAACTATTTGTAAAGCAAGACAGAAAGTTAGAACTATTCCCCAGATCCACATCCAATTTAAGTTTTTTGGAGTAGGAATCATCAAGGTGTCATATAGTAAACCAAGAATTGGAAGTCGTTTGTTTAGCCATTTTTGGCTACGTGTCTTTGGTTCATAATGATCGTGCGGGATGCCAGCCATTGTTTTTCCCCTTAACCGAGTTTAATTGTGGTTTCATTAATAAATTTTGCCAACGGCACCGGAAGGTTCTCAGGCGCAGGACCTTTTCTAATCCTACCCGCCGTATCGTAATGAGATCCGTGACATGGACAAAACCAACCACCAAAATCTCCAGCTCCATCTCCCAATGGAACGCACCCTAAATGAGTACATACCCCCGTCATGACTAGCCACTCGCCGCTTTCATCTAAGGATCTGTTTTCGTCAGTGGCTGTGGCTTGACCTATATTATTATTTCGGGCGAGAGTATCGGGTAGGTCGTTAATGTTAACGTTCCTAGCTTCGTTAATTTCGTCACTCGTACGCCTTCTGATAAACACAGGTTTACCCAACCACTTTACAGTGATTTGTGTTCCAGGTTCGAGATCACTTATGGAAACCTCTATTGAAGAAAGAGCTTGGACATCAGCGGACGGGTTCATTTGGTTTATCAAAGGCCAAACAGCGGCTCCAGCTGTAACTGCGCCAGCACCCGCCGTCGCATAGTAGATAAAGTCCCGACGGGTGCCGTTTGTTTCATCTGCGTGAGACATCAGAAGCTCTCCCTTGTGTAGCCAATTCCTCTTGGCTCATATAGATTGTTGTTCGCGCCGAAGACTTTCGGTGCTATCTATCTGATATATTCGTAGACTATGACTCGTCCAGACACTAAACTTGATTAGAGGAAGCTATTTGTCGCACCTAATTGAAATGGCTGCTTATGAGCCTGATTTTGCACCTAATTTAGGCTCTTTAGTTCGCCTTGGAGCCTGCTTTAACGTTCCTATAAATGTAATCGAACCTTGCGGGTTTCCATTTTCACTTAAATCACTAAGGAGCCGCGGTTTAGATTATGTTGAGAAAGCGGAGCTTCATCACCATAATAATTGGAAAGCTTTTAAGTTAGATGCTGAGTTAAAGTCTAAAAGACTTGTTTTATTGAGTACAAAATCGAGTTTAAATATTTGGGATTTTAGTTTCAGACGTGGGGATTGCCTTGTATTGGGCCGGGAGAGTGCTGGTGTGCCCGAAGACATACATAATCAGGTGGATCAACGGGTTTTTATCCCGATGCCTGGTGGAGGTAGAAGCCTAAATGTAGCTATCACAGCCGGAATAGCTTTGGCGGAGGCCTTAAGACAGCTTGGATGAGTTAGCCCGGCGCTGTTTTAACCATACTTTCTCTTTTGGAAAAAGATTTAAACCAATTGGCTAATAAAGGATTTTGATCGCGCCAATTTCTATCGGAATTTCTGAAGTCTAGATAACCTAAAGCGCATCCTAATACTATTTGACCCATGTTAAGTTTGCCGTAAAGCTCTTCCATCCAGCGATCTTCGATAGTCTCGAGAGTTCGGCTAATTTTTGACCATTGACCCTCGACCCACTCAGGAAAACGAAACTCCTCTGGCCGAATTCGCCACTCGTAAGACATTAGGAGGGCAGCGTCGATTACACCTTCACCAGTTGCCTCTAAAACCATCATTCTCCAATGGTCGCTGCCTTGCGAATAGAGGTTGGACCTGGCCAATTCGTCCAGGTAACGGCAGATGACTCGACTGTCGTATATCGCAAAACCATCATTTTGTATTAGAACTGGAATCTTGCCTAAGGGATTATGGTTTATAGGATAATCACCTGGGTTTAGGGGCGTACCCGGGGTAGGAGCCATAATTACTTCAACATCCTCAAAAAGCTTTGTTTCATGAAGAAGAACACTAACCTTACGGGCATATGGAGAGAGGGGGCTTGAATAGAACTTCATTTAACTTTCCTTTTTTATGCTTGGAGTTGATATTATTAAATTACTCTTTCAGGTTTGGCGCTTTACTTAAGCTTGTAGTCTAGTCCCTTTTAATCCAATAATTTTACGATTGATGATTTGCCCTTCGATTTGATCGATGTCAAACATAACTTCCGAAAATTGTTCGGTTCTACCTACCCGAGATGTCTCAATTAAAATATCGTGTTTTTCACCAATTGCTGCGTTTAAGTGCTTTTGCACCTGAACTTCGCCAGCAGCACGAAGAGTAGAAGCGCGTTGTTTGGTTGTTGTTTTATTTACTTGAGGCATTCGCTCTGCCGGTGTTCCCGCTCTGGGTGAATACGGGAAAACATGTAGCCAAGTTAAATCACACTCTTTGATTAATTTCAGGGAATTATTAAACATTTCGTCTGTTTCAGTCGGAAAACCCGCGATTATGTCTGCACCAAATGTCATTTCAGGACGTAGTTTCCTCGCTGTCTCGCAAAAATTTATTGCATCGTCTCGAAGATGGCGGCGCTTCATTCTTTTCAGGATCATATTATCTCCTGATTGAAGGCTCAGATGAAGATGAGGCATCAGGCGTTTTTCGTTTGCGATTGCCTCGATTAGGCTATTATCAACTTCAATAGAGTCGATAGAACTTAGGCGTAATCTTTTTAGATCGGGAACTAGCTTGAGAATCCTCAATATTAAATCACCTAGTTTTGGACTTGCCGGAAGATCCGCCCCCCAACTTGTTAAATCAACGCCGGTTAAAACAATTTCTTTAAAACCATTTCCAACAAGACGTTTAATTTGTTCTACTATTACACCTGCTGGACTGGATCTAGAATCACCTCTGCCGTAAGGGATTACACAGAATGTGCATCTGTGGTCGCAACCATTTTGAATCTGAACATAAGCCCGGCTTCGGGTTCCAAAGCCGTCAATTAAATGGGCAGATGTTTCTCTGACGGACATAATATCATCGACTAGTACTTTTTCCGTATTAAGAAGAATGTTTTTCCAGGTTGATGATTTCATTTTTTCAGAATTGCCAACCACAAAATTGACTTCTGGCATTTT
>Ga0209403_10002692_pt1 | contig 20885 bp, 14 predicted proteins | sample ArcticOcean_MG_C_8_FD_187440 | JGI IMG/M metagenome (GOLD analysis project Ga0209403, IMG submission 187440) | Marine microbial communities from western Arctic Ocean - ArcticOcean_MG_CB11_86 (SPAdes) (version 2) | ecosystem: Environmental > Aquatic > Marine > Oceanic | place: Arctic Ocean... | reverse complement strand
TCTATAGGAACGATTGTAGGCGCAAGCATTGTAATGTTTACTTCTAAAATTAAACATAAAGGAAAAATAGTATTAATTGCTACATTGTTTTATTCGTTGTTTTTAATGTTTTTTGGGTTGAGCAATAACTTGTGGCTTGGATTAGTTATAGTTATGTGCTTGGGGTTAACAGATGGGGTTTCAATGGTTATGAGGCAAGCAATTGTTCAGCTAACCACACCTGATAAAATGTTGGGCAGGGCTAGTAGTGCTCACAGTTTTTCTGCAATGGGAGCCAATCATATAGGGCATTTTGAAGTTGGCGTAATGTCCGCTATTATTGGGGCAGGAAGTACGATGCTTTTAGGCGGAGCAATATCTTTTGTTGTAACTATTCTTTTTTGGTTTATTTACAAATCAATAAGAAATTATCAGTATGATTTAAGTTTATAATCCTAATAATTTTGATAGTTTTTCTCTGTGATAATTTCCGTCTCCAAAAGCTATTTCTGCAGCTTTTGCTCTTCTTGAGTATAGCTGCACCCAATGTTCTTTTGTAAAACCTATTCCCCCGTGTACTTGGTGCGATATTGCGCAAACTTTTTTATGGGAATCGCTTGTCCATGATTTTGCCATAGACACTTCTTTATCAGCATTTTTGTTTTGAGCTAATTTCCAAGCAGCTTCGTAGATTACAAATCGAGTTCCCTCTACTATTGTTGCCATTTCCGAGCAATGTCTTTGAATTTCTCCAAATGTTCCTATTGGTCGCCCAAATTGGGTTCTAGTCTTAGCGTATTCAACTGTACCTTCTAAAACTTTTTCGCTTGCTCCAAGCATTTCGCAACTTTTACCAATGGCAGCAAAAGAAAAGATTTGTTCAACAAGTTCCCATCCTTTGTTTTTTTGTCCTAGCATGTTTGTAGCAGGGAGCTGAACATTGTCTAAGTTTATTACAGATTGTTTATCTGACGAAATTGTGGATAACTCAGATATTGATACCCCTTCTGCTGTTGAAGGGATAATAAAGGCTGACAAATCAGTATCTTTATCTCCTGTTCTGGCAATAGTGATTATCATGTCTGATATGTTTGCAAAGGGAACAAACATTTTTGTTCCTGATATTGTATATCCGTTTGTTGACATAGAGGCTTGGCATTGAATGGAGGAAGGGAGTATAGAGTCATCTTCTTCGTGAAAAGCAAGTGTTGCAATACTTTCGCCAGATATTATTTTTGGAAGTAATTCGTCTTTTTGCTTTTCGTTTCCAAATATGTTTATTGGCATCCCTCCGAGTAGTACAGCATGAAACAATGGTTCTGGTAGCAAAACTCTCCCTGCTTCTTCAAGAAGAATGCAGAATTCTAAAAAAGTTAAGCCAAATCCTCCGTATTTTTCATCAAAAGGAACTCCTAGCCAGCCTTGATTTACAATTTTTTCCCACAACTGCTTGTTGTATCCGTCTTTATCATTTTCCATTTCTCTTACATGAGTTTCTGGGCATTCTGTAGCAAAGAAGTCTTTTGCAGTATTTTTTAACATTTGTTGTGTTTCGTCTAAGCTTAAATCCATTTGTTTCTCCTATGGTTTTGGCAACCCTAAACCTCTAGTTGCGATAATTCCTCTTTGTATTTCAGATGTTCCTGCTGCAATTGTTGCAGAAACTGTAGACAGAAATTCTTGTTCAATTTTGCCTTTAAGTTTATTGTGTTTTGATTCGGGTCCTAGCTGACTATACATACCTAGTATTTGCATCCCTAGGGCAGCTACTTTTTGTTCCAAAATTGTTCCAAACAATTTAGACATTGAAGATTCTTTGTTAGGAACTTCGCCATTACTTTGCATATCAGCAATTTTGTATGACATTCCCCTCGACACGTTGATTTCAGTATAAATTTCTGTTATTTCTTTTGTAATATTAGGGTCTTCAGAAATATATTTTCCTCCTCTTTTGTTTGTTGTTGCAAATTCTATTAACTCTGTTAAAAGAGCCATGCATCTTGACGAATATTCTACCCCAGATCTTTCAAAATCAAGCAGTGTAGCGCCAACATACCATCCTCTGTTTAATTCACCAACAAGATTTTTTTTAGGTACTCGTACGTTATCAAATGTTACCATGTTAAAATTGTGCCTTCCTGCCATATCGATGATGGGATTAACTTTAATTCCTTCTGATTTCATATCATCTATTAATAAAAAACTAATTCCTCTATGCTTGGGAGCCTCGGGGTTTGTTCTAACCAGAATAAACATTTTATCTGCCCTATGAGCAGATGATGTCCATACTTTCGTTCCGTTAATAACAAAATCATCTCCATCTTCAACCGCTCTTGTTTGTAGAGAGGCAAGGTCGGAGCCAGATTCAGGTTCTGAGTATCCCTGACACCATTGGACGTTTCCTTTGGCGATGTCAGGCAAGTATTGAGTCTTTTGATCTTCAGTTCCGTGTATCATTAAGGTTGGTGCAAGCATTCTAATTCCAAATCCATCTCTTCCGGGAGCTCTGGCAAGTGTCATTTCTTCAGCAAAAATAACCTGTTTCATCATAGATGCGTTTTGGCCACCATATTCATTTGGCCAAGCCATTGTGAGCCACCCTTTGTCGGCTAATTTTTTTCTCATTTCTAAGGCAAAATCCCATTCTTTATCACTAGCCCCTTCTTCCAGGTTATTACCAGCAACTCCGTCCCAATTATTTGGAAGCTCGGATTTAAGAAATTTTCTAACCTCGTCTCTAAAATTATCTTCTTCTTCGGTAAAAGCAAATCGCATACTAACCTCAACAGTGTGTATAATAATATTCAGATTGATAATCAAAATTCTAATGGTCTTTTGTATATAATGTCAAACATAAGAAAGAGATTTAAATGTTATTATGTACATTATTATAAACAAAACTGTTGAAGGGAGAAATTGTGAGTATAGATATAAATTTATTAAAACAAAAAGCAGAAGAATTAGTTGAAAAGTATAAATTACCTGGAATGGGCTTGGGCGTTGTATCCTCTAAAGAGATCTTATTTAGTGAAGGGTTTGGATATTCTGAAATAGAAACTAAAACAAAGCATACTGATAAAACTATTCAAAGAATTGGCTCAATAACTAAAACTATGACAGCTATTGTTGCTCTTAGGTTAGTAGAGCAAGGTAAATTAGATATGGAGTCAATAGTTACTGATCTTATTCCCACTATTAAATTCAACACAACATTTGGGCCGATAAGAGTTAAGCATTTATTCACCCATACTTCTGGAATTGGCGAAATGCCAGAAAAAAAAGATTATGCTACTTCAGATATGAAATTGTGGGGAGATAGCGGAGAATTTGATATTCCTAACCATTATCCAAACGGAATTGATGTAGATTTTGAGCCTGGAACAGATTGGCATTATGCAAATCATGCTTGGGGAATTTTAGGGGCCATCGTAGCCAAAATAGAAAATGACACTTGGCAAAACGTTGTAGAAAAAGAAATTTTTAACAAATTAGATATGAAGGACTCATATTCAAGCGACGATCCTGTGGATGGAATGTCTGTAGGATATCACAGAGACCTGGATCAAGACTCTTTAGATAGAGATGAATTAATTGGCGAATCATTAGTTTATGGCGATCTTGTAGATGATATTAATATTAGAGGAATCAACTATGATTATGTTGGAACTGCCGCTGCAGGATCTGTACTTTCATCTCTTGAAGACATGTGCAAATATACTAAAAGTTTATTAAATAAAACAGAAGGAATAATTTCTGAAAAAACCTTTGATTCCATGCTAGAGATACAATACGCTCCCGACCCTGGCTTAAGCATTAGAATGGGATTAGGCTTTCAGGTAAAAAGAATATTTAATGAACATTCTTTTGGTCACAATGGAGGGATAAGCGGAGGATGGAATACAGTTATGCTTTTGTTGCCAGAGAGTGATTTGGGTGTAATGATTCATTTGAATCTGACTTCGGGCTTACTTGAAACTATTACAGAAGAAATTGTGTATATTTTATTAGGACAGCCGGATATTGAAAACAAGAAGATTTCGATTAGTAAAGAAGAACAATCTAAAATATTAGGTGTCTACAGACATAGGCCAGGATTTGTGGCTAGAAGTAGGCCAATAAGATCTTATGGAAGGATACAAATCATAAATAAAGATGACAAGGTATTTATTCAATCTCGAAGAGGTGGATGGAGAACCCCGCATCCTGTATATAAATCAAACTTGGGAGAGAATATTTTTATTGTTGATGATGGTAATCTTAATCCCACACTGTTGTCTATTTCAGATAACACTTTAACAATTGATCGATTGGCATCACTAGATAAAGATCCGAGAGCAAAGAATTGGTGATAATGTGATTAATAGAGTTGATTATTATGCACATTAATATTATATTTTTATGACCTAAATAAAAACTAAGAGAGTTAGTAATGTTGTATTCATCTGAGAAAAATGAAATAAGTATGGTTTTAAGCGGTGACGCAATGATAACTCGTCCTTTATCTGTGTTTGATGAACCACACTTTTTGGCATTATCTTATTTATTTAAAAAATCTGATGTTGGATTTACTAACTTGGAGATGTTGATGCATGATTATGGTATTTCACCGGGGATACCTGGTGGTGTTTTCGCAGCTTCAGATCCTAAAAATTTAAAAGAATTAGAATGGTTTGGGATTAATATGGTTGCCACCGCAAACAATCATTCATGGGATTACTCTGAAAATGGAATATTGAATCATTTGTCTAATTTAAATAAAACAAATTTAATTCATTCAGGAATTGGAAAAAACCTAAGCGAAGCAAGAGCTCCTGGTTATTTGGAAACCAAAGGAGGACGAGTGGCTTTAATTTCTTTAACAACCACTTTTCCAGATGCAGGAAGAGCAGTTCATCAAAGACCTGATTCAGTAGGAAGGCCGGGAGTCAATCCGTTGGGATATGAACAAATACATAAGTTGCCAAAAGATGAAATTGATAAATTAAAAAATATTGCTGAAAAAATTGGGTATAAACAAAAATTTTCCAAAAAAAACCTTAAAGATAATCAATTTGATTTTATAACAAAAATTTTTGAAGAATCTAACGATTATAATATGGATATAAATATAGATAACAATGACAAAGACGAGATTATTAAATGGATTAAAGATGCAAAAAAAGCGGCAGATTGGGTCTTGGTAAGCATCCATTGTCATGAAGATCCGCCTGGAGGATATAGCTTTAATGGTGAAAACACACCGGAATTTTTAATGGATTTTAGTAAAGAAGTTATAGACGCAGGCGCTGACGTTGTAGCAGGCCATGGACCTCATGTTATGCGAGGGATGGAAGTATATAATAAAAAACCTATATTTTATAGCTTGGGTAATTTTATTTTTCAAAATGACACTATAAAATGGCATCCACATCCTGTTTATGAATCAGTAGGGTTAGATCATTATGCTACTCCTTCGGATTTTTATGATCATAGATACGACTTCGATACAAAAGGATTTCCAGCTTTGCAGGATTATTGGGAAAGCATTGTTGCAGAGTGCAAGCTTACCAAAGATGGAGTAAAAGAAATTAATCTTTTTCCCATTGAATTAGGTTATAAAATGCCTAGATCTCAAAGAGGGAGACCAGTTATAGCAAGGCAAGAGAATAAAGAAAGGATAATTAATAAAATTGCACAATTAAGTGCCCCTTTTGGTACAAAAATCGATTTTACTGAAAATGGCATTGGAAAAGTGAATCTACAAACATAATAAGAGGTTAAATATGAAAGCAGGTCGAATTTTAGCTCCAAAAAAACTTGAGCTGGGCGAAGTGCCAGTTCCACAAATCTTAAACGATGGTGAGAGTTTGGTTAATCTTCAAAGTTGGTCAATTTGTGGTAGTGACATAAGAGACTCATATGGGCCTTTGTTTTCTGAAGAAAAATACCCAATGCAATGGGGAGCGCATTGTCACGAAGCGGTAGGAACCATAACTAAGAGTGGATCTTCAGATTTTCCAGAAGGACAAAGAGTTATTGTATTGCCGTCTCCGGCTATCCCAGGAGAAAGTAGTGACCCAGGACGGGGTGCAGGATTATTAGCTGAGTACGTAATTGGCAATCATTCAAGAATGATTAAAATACCTAGTAGTGGAGATCCCATGGAATGGGTAATGTGCCAACCTTCGGGCACAGTTCTATATGCTTGCCAGTTATTAGGAACTATTTTAGGGAAAAACATAATGGTCCTTGGTCAAGGAGCGATCGGGCTTTCATTTACTGCAATATTATCTAGAGCTGGGGCACGAAAAGTTATAGCTGTAGACAGCTTAGATTACAGATTGGATAAAGCTAAAGAATTAGGTGCTACGCATGTTATCAATTATCAAAACCAAAATTTAGAGCAATCTATAAAAGAAATTAATAACGGCGAATACCCGGATATCACTATAGAAGCTGCTGGGCACGCAGATGCATTTAATACTGCTTTGAAAATTGTTAAACCCTTAGGTCAAATACTAATCTTTGGAAAATTATTAAAAGATGAACAGGGAACTCTTGCCACGATTGAAACAGAGCATTTACTTCATCATGGAGCTACTATAATAAACTCTTCTGCAGTGAATAGTGGAGACCCGACATCGCATATTGAGAGAATGGTAGAATTAAAAAAACGAGGATGGTGGGATCCTTCCACTATGATTACTCATAATATGAATTTTTCAGACATTCAAAAAGCTTATGATATGTACGAGAATCAAGATGACAACATTATAAAAGTTGTATTAAATCAGGATTGATATTATATGACTTCTGTTGATAATGATAATGATTTGTGGATGACTGCTTTAGGTGAAATAGAGACTAAAGTTCCAAAACCTATATTTGAAACTTGGCTTAAATTCCCTAAAACTAGAGGCAAGTTTTTTTCGGAAACTGTTTTTATAATTGAAACTCAGGATGCATTTATATCAGAATACTTAGAAACAAGAATGTATGCTGTTATATCTGAAACATTACAAAAATTGATAAAGAAGGAAGTTGAAATTAAGTTTAATGTTTTTGGAGTAGCTTTTACATTGGATGAAAATAGTAATGTAAAAGTAATCAAAAAAATTGAAAATTTAGGGATACAAATTAATGATCAATATACATTTGACAACTTTGTTTTAGGCCCGTCTAATGAATTAGCTCACGCAGCTAGTCTCTCTGTAGCAGAAAACCCTGGGAAGTCATTTAATCCATTAGTGATATATTCTGAAGTAGGGTTAGGCAAAACTCATTTATTACATGCTATAGCTAATAAGCTGAATGAACAAAATTTTAATTTTCATTACTTAACTTGCGAAGATTTTACGAATGAATATATAAGGTCGATTAGGACTAATTCAACTGAGAAATTTAGAAACAAGTATAGAAGTATTGATGCTTTATTATTAGATGATATACAGTTTTTAATGGGGAAAGAGCAAACTCAAGAAGGATTTTTTCATACGTTTAATGCTCTTCATTTGAGTAAAAAGCAAATTGTTATTACTAGCGACAGGCCTATTTCTGGATTAAAATTATTAGAAGACAGAATTACTTCGAGATTATCAGGAGGGCTTGTTGTTGATATTCAGTTTCCTGACCTTGAAACAAGATTAGACATTTTGAAGAAAAAGGCACTTATTAAGAATGTAATTGTAGATGATGAAATAATAAGCTTTATTGCTAGTAGGGTCTATCATAATATAAGAGAAATGGAAGGAGCATTGAATAAGATTTTGGCTATTACTGAGCTAACAGGGATCAACCCTGATATTCAAGCTGCAGAAGAATTATTGGGAGCGCCTGACGAGTTGGAAGTTTTTTCTGATCCTGATGAAATTATTTCACAGGTTTCAAAATATTTTCAAGTAGATATTGAAGATTTGAGAGGTAAATCTAGAGAGCAAAAATATACTATCCCAAGGCAAATAGCAATGTTTATTTTAAGAGAAGATAGTAAAATAAACTTAAATTCAATTGGGAAATTATTTGGAGGCAGAGATCACAGTACAGTTCTTCATGCAATTAGAAGAGTTCAAACTGATGCTTCTACCAACCCAAATTTAAGAAGAGATTTGTTATCTTTAAGATCCTCCATTATAAATAGAGGTTAACACATTATAAATAGAGGTTAATAATACTATGAGAAGATTATTATTTGCAAGGCATGCAGAAACCGATTGGAACAAAGCTAATAGATTTCAAGGAATCATTGATACTGAATTAAGCGAGCATGGAAAGAAACAAGCTAATCTGCTTTCACAATATTTGCTTGAAGAAGTTCCTTTGATAAGCACAATATATACAAGCCCATTAAAAAGAACAAAGAGCACTGCAACCGCTGTGGCAAAAAAATTTAATTTAGATACTATAGAATTGGATTCGTTAAAAGAGTATAGCGTTGGAATATTTGCTGGTAATAATATTGATGATATAGTAGGAAGTAATGATAAAGATACTTATGAAGATTTTATGATTCATAATAATTGGGACTTAGTTCCTGATGCTGAAAAATTTAATTCGAGATATCAGAGAGCAATAAAGTCGTTGCAAACAATATTTGACCAAACTGATGAACAATCTTGTGTTTTAATTGTTAGTCATGGGGGATTCATGCAATCGTTAATCAGTGTATTGCTAGGAAGCAAAAGAGTTTGGGGTTTTAAATCTTCAAACACTGGTATATTTGAATTTACTATTAATGAAAATGACATTCAACTTACTAATGAAGGGGAATGGATTCATAAAAATGATGATTATATAGTTTTGAACCCAAAACAATGGAGTATAATAAGATTTAATGACACAACTCATTTAGAAAGAGACTTGTAATTTGGAACCAGAGATAAACGCTATTATTAAATCGCGATTGAAAAAACTAGAAATTCTGTATGAAAAAGGAATTGACCCTTATCCTACAGGCTTTAAACCTACTCATAATACAAAAGCATGCTTAGAATTATTATGCGATATTGAGAAAAAAGGATTAGAAAAAAGCGAAGTGATTTATTCTGCTGGTAGAATTACTGCAATCAGAAAAATGGGGAAAGCAATTTTTATAGATATACTTGACGAAGTAGGAAAGATTCAACTTTTAGCCAGGAATAACGCTATAGACGAAGAAACAAATGAATTGATTGAATTATTAGATATTGGTGATTGGGCTGGGGTGATAGGCCCAGTGTTTAGAACTAGAAGAAATGAGCCAACAATTCAGGTCAATTCCATTAAGCTATTATCAAAATCTTTAAAACCCTTGCCGGAAAAATGGCATGGATTAAAAAATGTTGAAACAAGATATAGGCAAAGATATTTAGATTTAATTGCTAATACTGAAATTCGAGAAATTGTAAAACAAAGAGATAACATTATTTTCGAACTTAGAAAATTTATGAAAGGCAAGGGGTTTACAGAAGTTGAGACCCCGATATTAGTTCCGATCCCTGCAGGTGCAATGGCGCACCCATTCAAAACATATCATAACGCATTAGATCGTGAATTATTTTTAAGAATTGCAACAGAATTATACTTGAAAAGAATGGTTGTTGGAGGGATAGAGAGAGTATTTGAAATAGGGAGATTGTTTAGAAACGAAGGAATAGACAGCAATCATAACCCCGAATTCACTACTATGGAATCTTATGAAGCGTATGCTGATTATAACGATGTCATGGAAATGGTTGAAACCTTGTTTGGGCAAATAATTCTTAATGTAAAAGGGACACATGAAATTCAATATGGTGATAATAAATTAAATTTCAAACCACCATGGACTAGGCTGAATTTAAGAGAAACTTTGAAAGATAAATCAGGGATAGATTTTAATCTTTGCGGAGATGTGGAAGAGCTAAAAGATAAGATGAGTAAAATGGGTATTGATGTGAGAAATCAACTGACATGGGCTGGGTTGATGGACAAATTGATTTCAGAAAAAATAGAACCAGATTTGATTCAGCCTACTTTTTTGACAGATTACCCGCGTGAGATGTCTCCTCTTGCTAAGCCTTCAAAAGAAAACCCGAATATTGTTGAAAGATTTGAGGGATTTATTGCAGGAATGGAAGTTTGCAATGCATTTACTGAATTAAACGATCCGATTGATCAGAGGACTCGTTTTGAAAATCAAGAAAAAATGAGAGAAGAGTTTCCTGATGAAGAAAGAGATAGATTGGACGAGGATTTTTTGATTGCTTTAGAACATGGAATGCCACCAACAGGCGGTGTTGGAATTGGAATAGATCGTATGGTTATGTTAATTTTAAATCAACCATCTATTAGAGAAGTAATAACTTTTCCTCAACTAAGATCTTTATGATAACTCGATATTTATAGAAATAGTCGAATTGTTAATTTTAAATTTGATATTGCTTCCACGATTGCTTTCACATTTCATAATTTTGGTAGCCAATATTTCTTCTGACATGTGAGTTTGATATTTTTCAATAACTTTTTCAATTTTTTCATCACCATAATAAAACATAGATATTTTATCAGAAATATTGAATCCTGAATTTTTTCTTAGATTTTGGATATTATGAATTATTTCTCTAGATATGCCTTCTTCTATCAAATTATTGTCAAGTTTTGTTTCGATTGAAACTTCAAAATTATTGTCTTCAATAAATTCTGAGTTGTCTAAATTTGTATGTTCTATATGCAGGGCTTCTAATGTAAGCTCTATATCCAAAATTATTATCTTGTCATGTATTAGTAATTCTTTATAAAGTTCGTTATGGTTTAATGATTGGATTTCATTGTTTAATTTTCCAATTTTACTTCCAATTTTAGGGCCAAGAATTGAATTGTTCGGCTTTATTAAAATATTGCTTAATTGATAGTTTTTATTAACATGTTTTACATTTTTCACATTCACTTCATCGCTAACCTGGTCTAATATCATTTCAATATATTTAGAAGTTATTGTTTCTTTTGTTTTAAAATACAAATTGTTAATAGGTTGTCTAACTTTAATCTTGGTTTTACTTCTAGCGGATCTGCCCAAACTTGAAATTCTCATTGCAGCTCTAGTTGCAATTTGTAACTCACTCTCGTCTAAGGATTTAGTTTTGAAAAACGGAAAATCTTCTAAGTGAACACTCTCTTTTCCCCATTTGGTATCTTTTGTTAAATTAGTATATATTTCTTCAGTAATAAAAGGGATCATGGGTGACATGATTTTTGATAGAGTTACTAATACAAAATACAATGTTTCGTATGCAGAAAATTTGTCATCATCAATTTGATTGTTTTCAAAGTCTCCTGACTTCCAAAACCTTCTTCTATTTCTTCTTATATACCAATTAGAAAGTAAGTTAATAAAGTTTTCTATTGCTAACGCTGCTTTGTCAGGTTGGTATAATGTCAGATGGTTTTTAACATCATCTGTAGTTTCTTTTACTTCTGTCAAAATCCACTGATCCATAAGATTTTTTGATTTTGGTTCGCTAAAAGTTTTTGGAGGAGTAAATTTGTCCAATATTGCGTAATTGGTAAAAAAACTATATATATTCCAAAGAGGAATTATTACTTGTCTTCTAATTTCATTAGTTATTTCTGTGCCAAATCGTAAATTATTTTCTGGATTTTGCCTTGCGTACAACCATCTTATGACGTCCACCCCTATGTCTTCAGCTGCGTCATCAAACCAAATAGCATTACCCTGACTTTTATGCATTTCTGCGCCCGACTCATCTCTTACTAAAGCATATGAAAATATATTTTTAGTTGGAGTTTCTTGAGCTAATGCTGTTCCCATAGTTAAGTATGAATAAAACCAATTTCTAAATTGCCCTGGGAAACTTTCTGTTATCAAATCTGCTGGAAACCATTTCTTCCAGTAATCTTTATCATTGCTATAATTTAGCGTCGAAAATCCAACTATTCCGGCGTCTAGCCAAGGATTGCCAACATCTAAAACTCTTTGTCCAATCAATCCTGACTTTGGATGTTTAATTTTCACTTTATCGACCCATGGTCTATGAGGGCTATTGCCATCAAATTCTTCCCATCCTTCACAAGCAAGTTGTTTTAATTCTTCTTTTGATCCTACAATATAAAATGAGCCGTCTTCAAACTCCCATATGGGCAAAGCAAGTCCCCAAAATCGTTTCTTGGATATCATCCAATCTCCCATATTATTAAGCCATTGATGTTCTCTCTGCTTTCCCCATGAAGGAACCCAATTTGTTTGATCTACCGATTTTTTAATATCTTCTCTCCAGTCCATATTTATATACCATTCATCGACAAGCCTAAAAACTAATTCATCTCCTGATCTCCAACAATGTGGATAAATATGAGGGTACATTTCGGTATAGAAAAGTAATTCTTTGTCTTTAAGGTCGCCTAGGATTAAATCAATAGTTTTTGAATCAGTAGCATTTTTGCCTTTTAGCCAGTTAAAATTTTCTATAAAATTTGCTTCTTCATCTAAGGGAGCTAAAGCTACAAGATTATTTTGTTTGCCAATTTTAAAATCTATATCTCCGCAACCAGGAGCAGTATGAACTATTCCAGTACCTTCTCCTGAGTTAACAATATCATTTCCTTCTTGATCTTTCCCTCCATCAAGTATTCGATGGCATTTTATAGCATTAATTTTTTTGTCTTTTAAATCATTATTAGTAAATGGGTATCCTCCTGCAATTTTTGCCGCATCTAATTCGTCGAATGGCCCACTATATTCCCATCCGATCATTTCTGTTCCTTTAATTATTTGTTCTACTGTGTATCCACCACGTTCGTTAAATAATTGATCTAATGATTTTAGTTTAGGAACTCCTTCTATCCATTCTTTTTTTTCTTTAAATTCTTTTTCAAGTCTTTGGTGTTTTAGATTTGGTTCGGCGACATAAAATATGTCTCCATTTTTTAATTTGCATTTTGCGTAATTTAGATTTTTATTTACTAAAAGTGACACATTTGATGTAAGCGTCCAGGGAGTGGTTGTCCAAACAAGTGCGTATTCATTTATTTTATTTTTTAATTTGAATTTAATAAATACGGATCTGTGGGCAACTAGTTTTCTTCCTTCAATTATTTCCATCTGAGAATATGAGGTCCCTGATCTCCCGGACCATGGTACAACGTCTGTTCCTTTGTATATTTTCCCGTTTTCATTCATTTTCTTGAGGAATCCCCATATAGAATAATTATTTTCATCAGACATTGTGTAATATGAGTCATCCCAATTCATCCAATAACCAAGCCTAATAGACTGATCCCGTTGAATTGCTGAATATTTATTTACTCTTTCTTTGCATAGATTTACAAATTTTTCGACACCGAATTCTTGAATATCTTTTTTAGATTTAAATCCTAGTGATTTTTCAACTTCAACTTCAACCCAAAGACCCTGGCAGTCAAATCCATTCTGATATCTTTGCTCTCGGCCAAGCATTGTATAAAATCTTTGAAATAAATCTTTATAAGTCCTTCCCCAAGCGTGATGGACGCCCATTGGGTTGTTGGCAGTTATAGGACCATCGATGAATGAAAAAGTTTCCTTCGATTTAGAATTTTTCTTGGTATATTTTTTTATGGTATTATTTTTTTTCCACTTATCTAACAGGTTATTTTCCAATTTAGGAAAATCAGGATTTGACTCAACTTTTTTAAACATGATTACCTTTATTTAATTTTAGACAAAAAAAAGTCCCTTTTATTTAAAAAAGGGACGGGAGAAAACATTCTCACGCGGTACCACCCTATTTCTTGAATAAAATTCAAGCAACTTAATTAAAGCTTTTACGAGCTAATTCGTTTAGGCTTACTGTTATTTCAGCTTAACCACTCAGAGATGATATTTTTTTATTCTCATTACCTTCTTACACCATACAGGCTCGCTTATAAATGTATCTTAAAAAAATTTATTCTCTTCAAAGTGTTTGATATTATCTTTAAAAAAATTATAGTATATTACAATCGAATTGTTAATTAATTCTAGGTTCTTAAAAGGATATTTTCATCAATTCTTCTGCAAAAATCATTTCTCCAGAATATATTTTCGCTGCATTGCCTAGGGCGTTTTCCAAAACACCATGTGTAGATATATGTTTACCCATATGTGACAGAACTAGTTTTTTAACATTTGCTTCTTCAGCCATTTTCGCAGCTCCTTCAGCGCTACATTGACCTGTAGATTCATTCATTTTATTCATTGATTCTTGGTCGTCCCAGCACATGCAAACCATTATATCTGCATCTTTTGCAAGATTAATAACGCTTTGACAGGGTTGAGTGTCTCCCGTAAATACTATTGAAAAATTATTTATTGTAATTTTATAAGCAATACTATCAAGATATGGTTGAACATGTTCTGCGTGTGCTGTTTCAACAACCCAATCAGTTTCCTTGATCAAATCGCCTGCCTTGATATCTTTTGGAATAATCCAAGAATTTAATTTTTCATCATCTCCAATAGTAGGAGGCATCCTTGGTAAAGTACCACCTCTATTGACATATACATATTGACTAGGTTTTGCGTTTATTCTTGCCTTCCAATCATGAGCAAAGGCACCGTTTTCACCTATTAAGTCATTGGTTAGTTTTTCTGTAGGAGGAGGGCCAAAAACTTTAAGTATATTTTCTTCCCCAATGCTTTGGTCCCATCTACATAATAGAAAACAAGGATAATCTATGTCGTGATCAAAATGATGATGAGTAAAAAATAAATAATCTATATCTGTTGGCCATAGGCCTGCTTTAACTAATTTATCTGTGGCAGCAGGGCCACAATCAAACATTATTTTAGAATTGTTGTTGTCTAATTCAATTACATAGGAGCTTCCAAATCTTTCTGAAGTTGGAGTTGGAGTTCCCGCGCCTAAAATATATAGATAAGACATTATTTTTTAGAAACGTTCAATTGAGCATATTTTTCAAAATTAGTTATGAAATCAGCATTATTATTACTTTGGGCGATTCTTCGTATAACATTTGCTGTAGCATCAGAAGTGTCTCTATCTTTCCCAGAAGGGTCAGTAGTTTGCATACTTATTAACCTTCTTAACATATGAACTTTTTCTAAAGAATTAGAATTAATAAGTAATTCTTCTTTTCTTGTTCCGCTTTTAAGTATATCTACAGCAGGATAAACTCTTCTATCAGCTAATCTTCTATCTAAGTTTAGCTCCATGTTCCCTGTTCCTTTGAATTCTTCGAAAATCACTTCATCCATTCTGCTTCCAGTATCAACAAGACAAGCTGCAAGAATGGTTAAACTACCACCTTCTTCAGTGTTTCTTGCTGCTCCAAAGAATTTTTTTGGAGGATACAAAGCATTAGGGTCAATTCCTCCTGAAAGCGTACGTCCAGTACTAGGAACATTTATATTATATGCTCTTGTTAGCCTAGTTAAACTATCAAGTAGAATTACAACATCCTGTCCTTGTTCGACTAATCTTTTTGCTCTTTCTAAACATAATTCAGCAACCTTGCAGTGATCTTCAACGGGTTCATCAAAGGTTGAGCTGAAAACTTCGCCTTTGACTGCTTTTTTCATTTCAGTTACTTCTTCTGGGCGTTCTCCAATTAGAGCTACTAAAATTAAAATTTCAGGAGAGTTTTGAGAAATTCCTGCAGCAATATTTTGCAAGACTGTGGTTTTCCCCGCTTTTGGCGGAGCAACAATTAATCCTCTTTGCCCTTTTCCAATAGGGGCTATCAGATCTATAACCCGATTAGTGATATCTTTTGAATCGGTTTCTAATTTTAGTTGTTCTGTTGGGAAAATTGCTGTTAGTGTTTCAAATCTAACTCTAGATTTCGATTTTTCCGGATCAAGATTATTTACAGATTCAACTTTAATTAACCCCCAATATCTCTCTCCATCTTTGGGTGCTCTTGTTTTTCCTGTAACTATATCTCCTGTTTTTAATTGGAATTTGCGTATTTGAGATTGAGAAACATAAACATCAGTGGAAGAAGGATGTAATCCGCTTTGCCTTATAAATCCGTATCCATCATTTAAAATAGATAACATCCCTGATGTTTTGTTAGCATCATTTTTTTTTGCATATTCAGAATGTATTGTTTGAATCAATTCGGATTTTTTAGGAGAATCACCGTTTTTGATTAAATTTAATTCTTCAGCAATTTTAATTAATTCTTCTTTAGTTTTGGATTGAATTTCAGAATATTCCATGAGATTAAAATTTTAAGGGTAAAAAAGGTTTCCCAAAGAAAATCGGGAATGTACTTATCTATTAAATACAACTAAACAATAGCATAAATTCGTGAATTAGTCTACATGCTTCTACATTTGTAAACAAAGTTTTCAAATATACGTTTTACTTGTTTTGGGTGCTCTTGCGTTCTTTCCGGATGGAATTGCACTCCAAGAATAGACGAGTTTATATTTTCGTATGCTTCAATTATTCCATCTTCGATGCAATAAGCAGATGCTGTAAAAGTTTCAGATAATTCTTTGTGCCCTATACCTTGATGATGCCTGCTATTTACTTTAAGCATACCTCCTGATCCTAATATCGCAGCAAATTTACTGCCTAGAGTAATAAATATATGATGAAAGTCAGATTCTATCTCTTTATATTTTTGAGCATCAAAATTTCCTTGCCCTATTTTATCATTTCTAAATTTATACATGTTTTCAAAATGTATTAAATTTACATTCTGAATTAATGTTCCGCCAAAATACACATTAAGCAATTGCATTCCTCTGCAAATACCCAATATAGGCTTGCCCTTATCAAGAGCTGTTTTTATGAGTTGGTATTCGGTTTTATCACGGGATATCGATGTGCCAAAACACATTTCATTGTTAGAGGCTTTCATTTTATCCGAGTATAGTTCAGGAGAAATATCTCCTCCTCCGGTTAATACTAATCCATCATATTCAGTGCGGCCTAATTGTTTTAAATTGTCAGGGGATATTATAATAGTTTCTGCGTCATATGCCTCTATAGCGTTTATATAATTATCTACGTCTTGATTGACTCCTGAACTTATTATAATTTTTGGTTTATTCATGTTTATACTTTTATTATTGTGTTAGTTAATGTACCTATTTCAGTGATTGAAATATTCACTGTATCATCTGGTACCAACGTAAATTCAGGAGGCGGAACTATTCCTGTGCCAGTTAAAAATACCGATTTCAAAGGTAAGGAATTAGATTTTTGAAGCCATTCCAATAAGTAAGGTACGGTTTTATTCATATCACTTATTTTGGAGGACCCTGAAAAAACTATTTTGTTATTTCTTATTATTTCGCAATATATTTCAAGATTATTTATATTTTTTAGAGCTTCAGAATCAATTACGCACGGGCCAATTGAACAGCTTTTATTGTATATTTTTGCTTGAGTTAAGTATAATGGGTTTTCTCCTTCAATTTCACGGCTAGTCATATCATTTCCTATAGAAAAACCTATAATTTCTCCATTTATTAAGACTACGGCAAGTTCTGATTCGGGAACATTCCAGTTTGAGTCAGATCTTATCCCTATATTTTGATTTGGGGAGGCCAGTCTGCTTCCAGTTGATTTGAAAAATATTTCAGGTCTTTTTGCATTGTATACTTTTGAGTATATATCCGGAGTAATACTTTCTCTTTTTCTTTCAAATTCAGAGTTTTTATACGTTACTCCTGCTGCCCACACTTCTTCCGGCATAAAAGGAGGTAAAAGATTGTTTCCAATTAATAAATTAGTCAAATATTCTTTTTCAATTAAGTAATCATTCATGAATTTTTCAACAAATTTGATTCTATTTAAATTTGTTGATTTAGCTTCTGCGTACAGAATTTCAATATTGTCAATATTGGACGAAAAATTTGTCATGTTAAATGCTAAATCATCTTTATAATTAACAATCAAATTAACTTTGTTATTTTTTTCTATTCTAAAATATTTCATTATCTGTTTTTTAACATAAGGTATAAGTTGAAATAATCCTATAAGATCATTATACTTTATTTATATGTTTTTCCTTTTCCAAATTAAAAATGATTTCATTTTTAAACTTGGTTTTTACCGAGGTGTATTAATTACCTATTTTCCACATGAATCAACTCTGTTAGGCAGGTGTTTTTGATGCAAAAATTTATTTTTGTTACTGGTGGAGTAGTTAGCTCTGTAGGTAAAGGCATATGCGTTGCTTCCGTAGGAAGAATGCTTAAAAACAGAGGATTTACTGTTTCGTTGATGAAACTTGATCCCTATCTAAATGTAGACCCTGGAACTATGTCACCATACCAACATGGCGAAGTATATGTAACAGACGATGGAGCTGAAACAGATTTAGATTTAGGACATTACGAAAGATTTACAGAAACAAGATTAACAGGATTATCAAGTTTGACAGCCGGGCAAATCTATAAAAAAGTAATTGATAAGGAGAGGAAGGGAGATTATTTAGGAAGAACCATACAGGTAGTTCCACATGTTACCAATGAAATTAAAGAAAGAGTCATTCAAGTTGCAAACGAATCTAAATCTGACATTGTTGTAGTAGAAGTTGGGGGAACCGTAGGAGATATTGAAGGACTTCCTTTTTTAGAAGCAATTAGGCAAATACCTTACCTTGTAGGAAAAGATAATTGTTTTTTTATACATGTGACATACTTGCCTTTTATAAATACCACAGGCGAGCTTAAAACCAAACCCACGCAGCATAGTGTAAGAGAACTAAGAAGTATAGGTATCCAGCCTGATTCAATAATATGCCGAAGTGAATTTGAGGTTTCAGAAAAAATAAAAGAAAAAATATCAATGTTTTGTGATGTTCCATTAGATGCTGTAACATCTTTGCCAACATTAGACTCAGTTTACGAAGTCCCAATTATATTAGAGAAGGAAAATTTGGGGAAATTGATATCTGACAATCTTAGTTTAAATGCAAAAACTGGAAAAACAAGTAATTGGACAGAAATTATTTCAAAAATTAACAATTCTAAAAAATCACTAAAGGTTGCTATAGTTGGAAAATATGTAGAGTTACAAGATTCCTATTTATCAGTTAAGGAATCACTTGTCCACGCGGGAATCTCTAACCAATCGGAAATCCAAATTGAGTGGATAAATTCCGAGGAAATAAAATCTACAAATGTAGCTCAAATATTTAAAGGTATCAAAGGAATAGTAGTACCTGGCGGATTTGATAAAAGAGGTACTCAAGGGATGATAGAAACTTGTAAATTTGCAAGAGAGAATAATATTCCATATTTAGGATTATGTCTTGGAATGCAAATTATGGTTATTGAGGCTGCAAGAAATTTGTTGGGATATAAGGATGCTAATTCGTCAGAATTTGATGAATCTACTCATTATCCTGTTATAGATTTAATGCCTGAGCAATTAAAAAGTTTACATAAAGGCGGATCTATGCGATTGGGGTTGTATGATTGCAAGCTTGTTGACGATACAAAATCAAAATTAATTTATCAATCAGATATTATTAGCGAGCGTCATAGGCATAGATATGAAGTAAATAATAAATTTGTAGAAGAATTAGAAAAAGTGGGATTATTAACTTCGGGAATTAACCCTGAAAGTGAATTAGTGGAAATAATGGAATATAATAATCATTCATTTATGATTGGAGTTCAGTTTCATCCTGAATTTTTATCTACCCCCTTAAATCCACATCCTTTATTTGTTCAATTTGTTAAATCTGGATTAGAAGAAATTAATATTAAAGCAAATGATAAATTTATCAATAAAAGTAATATATTAGAGTAGGAGTTTGAGTTGGAGGAAAAGTCAAAATTAGGGATAGTTAATACTGAAATCAAAAGTGAAATGGAGAAATCTTATTTAGATTATGCAATGAGCGTAATTGTATCTAGGGCATTGCCTGATCTGAGAGATGGGTTGAAGCCAGTTCATAGGCGTATTTTATACGCAATGAATGATATTGGGGCAAGACCAACTGCTTCTTATATGAAAAGTGCGAGAATAGTCGGTGAAGTTTTAGGAAAATATCATCCACATAGTGACACTGCAGTTTATGATTCTTTGGTTAGAATGGCTCAGGTTTTTTCTTTGAGAGCAATATTAATTGATGGGCAAGGAAATTACGGCAGTGTTGACAATGACCCTCCTGCAGCGATGAGGTATACAGAAGCAAGATTAAGCCCGATCGCTGAAGAAATGTTAGCTAATTTACATGAAGAGACTGTAGATTTCGAAGAAAATTTTGACGGATCTTTAAAGGAACCTGTTGTTCTTCCGGCTAGATTGCCTAATTTGTTAATAAATGGAGGTTCAGGGATTGCGGTAGGAATGGCTACAAATATACCTCCGCATAACCCGGCAGAGATTTGTGAAGCAGTAAATTTTTTGATAGACAATCCTTTATGTGAGGACTCTGAATTACTTAAAATTGTAAAAGGCCCTGATTTTCCTACAGGCGCATTAATTTTGGGCAAGGAGGGAATTCAATCGGCTTATCTTACTGGTCGAGGAAGCATTATGATGAGAGCAGTTGCTGAAATAGAAGAGTCAAAAAGTGATAGATTTCGAATAATTATTAATGAACTTCCATATCAAGTGAATAAAGCTGCATTAGTTGAAAAAATTGCTGATTTATCAAGAGATAAAAAAATTGAAGGGATTTCAGAAATAAGAGATGAGTCTGATAGGAACGGAATAAGGGTAGTTATAGAATTAAGAAGAGCTACTCAACCAATGGTGGTTTTGAATAATTTATACAAACTCACTCCAATGCAAACTAGCTTTGCAGTTAACATGGTTGCATTAGATAAAGGTACTCCTAAAACTTTAACATTAAGGCATGCTTTAAAGGGATTTATTGAATTTAGAGAAGAAGTCGTAAATAGAAGATCGGAATTCGAATTAAAAAACGCGAAAAATAGAATTCATATACTTGATGGTTTGCTTATAGCTTTAGGAGATATTGATAAAGTTATTGCTACT